>Ga0209094_1002015_pt1 | contig 10811 bp, 9 predicted proteins | sample COGITO_mtgs_1004_2_FD_184790 | JGI IMG/M metagenome (GOLD analysis project Ga0209094, IMG submission 184790) | Pelagic marine microbial communities from North Sea - COGITO_mtgs_100430 (SPAdes) (version 2) | ecosystem: Environmental > Aquatic > Marine > Epipelagic ...
ATGAGCAAGTGGCGACAGATTCAGGCGATTATGCGCTGGTCTGCACTGCCCGGCGCGTCGCGACATCACTGGGGCACAGATTTTGATATCTATGATGCCTCGAAAATGCACGAGAATTATCGGATTAGGCTGTCAGCCCAAGAGGCTGAGGGAGACGGCTTATTCGCCCCCTTCCATAATTGGCTGGATACCATTGTCTGTCAGGATGTTGGCTTTTATCGCCCCTATGATAAAGACCGTGGCGGGATTGGCCCTGAGCGCTGGCATCTCAGCTATAGACCGGTTGCACAGGAGTTTGCCGACCGCTTGACCCAAGAGGTGCTGGAAGCTCGTCTGGTCGACGCTAAAATGTTTTTAAAAGATGTTGTGTTGGAAAATCTGGATAATATTTACGAACGTTATATAAGCTTGTAATCAAAGCCTATGATAATTAAAGCTCCAAACAATTAAACGCCGAACAGGAATAGCCAGTGATAGATCGGAAAGACCCACTGTGGGAACAAATTTGCACTGAGACTGATCAAGCCGTGGCTCAGGAGCCGGTGATGGCCGATTTCTTCGCTGCTGCCATTCTCAATCACAGCAATCTCGAAGAGGCACTGTGTTTTAACCTCTCGCAACAGATGGGCAGTTCAGTGGTCTCTGCGCAGATTATCAGTGATGTAATCGCTGATGCCCTTCGGCAGGATGCATCGATTGGCGAGTGCACGCGCCGGGATATTAACGCCTGCTTTGATCGCGATCCCGCCTGCGAAACCCATTTTATGCCTATACTTTATTTTAAAGGCTTTCAGGCATTGCAGCTGCAAAGAGTAGCCCACTGGCTGTGGTCGCAGCAGCGCAATGTATTGGCACTGTTTTTTCAAAGTCAGATATCCGAAGTGTTTGCCGTGGATATTCACCCGGGAGCCAAGTTGGGTTCGGGGATTATGATTGACCATGCCACAGGTTTGGTGATCGGTGAGACCGCCGTGGTCGGTGACAATGTTTCCATACTGCACTCAGTCACACTGGGCGGCAGTGGCTGTGTGACTGGCAGTCGCCATCCAACCATTGGCGATGGCGTGCTGATTTCTGCCGGGGCTAAAATCCTTGGCAATATCTCGGTTGGCGATGGGGTAAAAATAGGGGCTGGCAGTCTGGTCTTGGAGTCGGTGCCGGAGCATGTAACGGTTGCTGGAGTACCGGCGAAAATTGTCGGCACACCCCGCGAGGCACAGCCGGCGCTTGAGATGGACCAGAATCTCAGCGACAAACCATTAGGGTAAGGCTATGGCTAAGAATGGATTGTCCGGGTTTCTCTACCGACGCTTAATTGGTGCGGCAAAAAATTCTGCACGGGGCCTGCGGCAAGCGATTTTGACCGAAGAGGCATTTCAGCTCTATGCCTTTCTATCGGTTTTTCTGGTGCCTCTAGCATTTATTATTGCAGAGGATTATGTGCAGTTGATCCTGTTGTTTGGCACGGTTTTTCTGGTGTTGATTACAGAACTGCTCAACACCGCAGTTGAAGCGGTCGTTGACCGAGTGAGTCTGGATGCTCATGAGTTATCCGGGCGCGCCAAGGATATGGGCTCAGCGGCGGTGACTCTCGCCTTAATACTGTTTGCTGTAGTCTGGGGAATTATTGTGGCGGAGAATGTCTAATCGCCAAGAGAATTGTTAACTGCTTGCTATGCAAGGGGGTAGGCAGTTGTTAGATTGACTGGAATGTCGAACGAAAGGCTGACTGGGAGGTTGCTTATGGCTCGCGAAGGAAGTGATAACCAAACTGGTGTTGGTGAATCTAGTGAGGCTAAATTTGATCTGCTGTTTCGCGGTGATATTGCACCCGGTAATAGCGTCGATAAGGTAAGGGAGCGGGTTGCTGAGAGTTTTAATCTCGATCAAGCCGCAATTGATCAGCTTTTTTCTGGTGCGGTTATCAGTCTTAAGCGCAATATTGATAGGGCTACCGCAGAGCGAATCTATCAGCGTCTCTCAGATGCTGGCGCTGTGGCTAATATAGTGCCCAGTGTTTCTGGCTCTGGTAGTAACGAGCTTGATAGTAACGAGCTTGGCAATAATGAGTCAGGTAATAAAGAACAAGATTCTTCAGATCCGGATACTCAAAGCGACAGATTCACCCTAGCCCCACTCGGCAGCGATGTTTCAGACACTGCGGATACCGCAGAGGACCAACCTTCGAATGTTTCCATCGATCATCTTGGCCTAGAGCCAGTCGGCAGCAATATTGTCGAACAGGAAGAGCGCGAGACGATTGAGCCAGTGGAAGTGGATACCTCACATTTATCGTTGGAATAGTGGCAAAAAGATTACCGCAGCTTAGAAGCAGATACTCGCCAAATGCTGTATCTGTTTTTCCAATAGCAGCTGCCGTCCTTCTGGGAAACCCTGCAGAACAAAACAGTCCTCACTAAAGGGTAAGAAGCGCGCAATAGAGGACAGCTGCTCAATATCATACTCTCTGGATTGAATTCCAATAGCCCCATCTTCGAGCTGTTCGGCGAGCACGGCAGCCTGCCCCTTTAATTTATCGAGCCCCTCGTGATACTGAAATAAGGGTGCCGCAGGCAAGTTTTCACTGCATAGTGTCCAGACAATTTCCAGGTCAATGCCGGTCTGCTCAGAGAGCTTCTCAAGCAATTGCTGCAGCGAATAGATCGCCATCATGCAAACCAGAAGATGCTGTTTGGACAGCTGCGTCGAGCGGATATAGAAGTTAATGCAGCCATTGCTGCCCTCAATACGCTTGCCGCCATACAGCTCCAACGTGCGCAGCGTGCAGTAATCAATTTTTTCCAAGAGCAGCGTCATATTCTGACGGTTGAGCTGGCTTTCGAGGCGCTGGCGATTTTTGATGGTTGCGGTGACCAGCGAGCAGTAATAGTGAGTCTCCGGCAGCTCTTCATCATTGCCCTTGGCCAACAGTGGTTGTAGGCGCGTCTCAAGAGCGACAATCTCGTCGACTATATTGTCTGAGCCGCCGGGCAGGCGTTTGGTCAGCAGGCGAATACGTCTTGAAAGCTGCTCGGCAAACTTGAAGGTGGCATAGGTGCAGGCCCCACTAAACAGTACCCACAGCAGCAGCCAATTTCTGACAACCTGATTGAAACGCTTTTCTATAGGTCGACTGTTAATGGTTAAAAGAACCTTGCCCGCTAGCGTATCCTGAAAAACAATATTGCGGCTAAAGTTCTTTGCCACAACCTCTTCGAGTGGCGACTTTTTACTCTGCGCCACCAGCTGACCATCAACATCTTCGACGCTGGCGCTGATTATGGAAGGATCTTCAGTCACTTTTTGCAGTGCCACCTGAATACTGATGGTGTCATTGTTAAATAGCGGCGCACGAACCAGCTCGACCAACTGACTAATGGTCAGTTCACCCTTTTCCTGCAGGGTTTCTTTGCTGACAGAAGCTGCGTGGCTGTAGAGAACAATCCAGCTGAATAGGCCGAGGATTAAACAGGCAGACAGTACTAATGCGGGTAATTTGTTAGCCATTGAATATTGGCGATGCATCCCGAAGTCCTTAAATGTTGCCTGATTGAAATTTAATTGGCGAGTATTCTATCCTATTCCTGCAGCTTTTATATAATAGCGCCCTTAAAATTACTTTGGCTGGATTCTGTGAAAGAGATATTACTGATAAATGTGTCGGGGCGAGACAAGCCTGGAGTGACAAGTGTTGTGACCGCAGTGCTGTCGCGCTTCGATGTAACGGTGCTGGATATAGGTCAGGCAGTGATCCACGATCAGCTCAATCTGGGTATTTTGGCCGCCGTCCCAAAGAGTGATGACTCTGAAGCTATGATTGCGGATATCCAATCCAATCTGGTAGAGCTTGATATGCAGGCGCAATTCGTGCCAATCTCCGATGATCGCTACCAGGAATGGGTTGAGCAGCAGGGCAAGTCACGGCATATAGTGACACTGCTGGCGCGCAAGATTAATTCCGAGCATCTCGCCGCCGTCACCACCGTGACCAGTGATTTTGGTCTGAATATAGATAAGATTGTACGCCTCTCCGGTCGGGTTAAACTGGATGAGACTGAAAAACTCGGTCGCGCCTGTATTGAATTCTCGGTTCGCGGCGAACCTGAAAACCCTCTGCTACTCAAAAATGCCCTACTTGAACTATCCAGCCAATACGATATTGATGTTGCTTTTCAAGAGGACAGCATCTTCAGACGCAACCGCCGTCTGGTAGTTTTTGATATGGACTCAACACTGATTGATGCCGAGGTGATTGACGAACTGGCTATTGAAGCCGGTGTTGGCGAACAGGTCGCCGCGATTACCGAAGCGGCGATGCAGGGTGAAATAGACTTTAAACAGAGCTTTACCCAACGTATGGCGCTGTTAAAAGGTCTCGATGTCTCGGTGCTGCAGTCGGTTGCCGAGCGCCTAAGATTAAATGAAGGTGCTGAACACCTAATATCCACCTTGAGAAAGCTCGGTTATAAAACCGCGATTGTCTCCGGCGGCTTTACCTTCTTTGCTGAATATCTGCAGCAGCGCTTGGGGGTGGATTATGTCTATGCCAATCAGCTGGATATTAAAGATGGGTTGGTTACCGGGCAGGTGTCTGGGGATATTATCGACGGCCAGCGCAAGGCGGAATTACTGCGCGAGATCGCGGATAAAGAGGGGCTTAAGTTACAGCAGGTGATTGCTGTTGGTGATGGCGCCAATGATTTGCCGATGTTGGGCATTGCCGGGTTGGGAATTGCTTTCCGTGCTAAACCTCTTGTGAAGGCATCTGCTGAGCAATCAATTTCCAATTTGGGGTTGGATGGGATTCTCTATCTGTTGGGGTACAGTGATAAGGATACGTTGATACTGGATTAGTGCTTTGAATGATTTAGCGCATAGGAAAATTTGCTCCTCACCAGTCTCACTTCTATAGTTAAAGTCTGGATAAAGCAGGGCTCTTAGAAGTGGCTCTGTTTTTATATGTTCAAAGTTTATATCTAAAGGATTAGACCATGCTTGAGTCAACGCAGGCTTTAGCCTACATAGCTGCTCTTGGAGTAGCTGCTGCCATCCCTGGACCTGGAATGACTGCTCTTGTCGCCCGTTGTGTTAGTTCTGGCGCATCGGCTGGATTTGCCATGCTGGCCGGGCTGATTTTAGGGGATCTTACTTATCTATCTTTTGCCGTCTTCGGGCTCGCAGTTTTAGCTAAAAGTTTCAGCGTTCTATTTGTTTTGGTGAAGTGGGGCGCTGTTATTTATCTCTGTTATCTTGCCTGGTTGTTTTGGAATACTGACCACCAGTCATTGGACTTATCTCATAGCTCAAAGCGCAATGGACTCCTTGCCGCTGGTTTATCTGGTTTTACTATTACGCTTGGCAATCCTAAAACCATAGCTTTTTACCTCGCCTTGCTCCCCGTTGTCATTGATATTGACAAAGTCAGTATACAAAGCTGGGCCGGAATATTGGTGCCATTAACAATTCTGGTTCTGCTCGGTGTCGGTGCTGTATTTATTTTAGGGGCTATTGGTGTACGTCAAATACTGTCGAGCGCTAGAGCCCAAAAATTACTGCATCGTGGTGCTGCCGCCACAATGCTGGCGGCGGCTGGAACTATGGTTGTAAGGGAGGCATAGCTAGCGTTTAAATAGATATAGGTTGGGAAAATAACTGGTTAGAATTGCCAATGGACAATAACAAGAGAAGTGTTATTAAGAGTTTTTGTAGGCACTGTGAATGGGCCCATCGTAGTTGGATGATGCGCAAATATCTTTATGATGAAAATCCAGATGAGAGGCTTCTCAAACATCCGCATCATGCATATTTCTTTATAGTGCTTGAGAAAATATTGCAAGAGTATTGGATTCTAGAAGTAGTCAAGCTTCATGATCCGGCCACACAGCGTGGATTCGATAATTTGTCCGTAGATTACGTTCTAAAATTAGATGGGTGGCCTAGTAATACAAAGTTTAAGCTTCAAAACTTGAAAAAGAAAATGAACAAATTTTCATCATTATTAACAGAAGCAAGAAATAAATTACTCTCTCATAAAGACAAGGATGTAATTGTCACAGGAGAGATTTTGGGAGTGTTTGATGAAGGAGAGGATGAAGTTTACTTTAAATTCCTCGAAAATTTCGCTAGTGAGGCACATGAAAATGTACTGGGGGAGCCTTTTATATTTGACGATTTAATAAAGAATGATATTGAAGTATTTATGAATACTTTCGCTAGTGGCTTTGTCTCGGAGTCAAATTAATATAGCTTTGCCTAGGCGCGCTCAATAAATCCTTTTTCTAAGGTCCCTCAGAAAAATCATAATCCATCTCAGAAGTTGGGTTTTTAATATAGTGCCCCTGAATATAGTGCACGCTCTGTTGCCAGAGCATCGGAATAATCGTCGCCTTCTCAACAAAGGGGACAATTACATTGACCCCGGTGCCGGTCATACCACCCATCAGCTTTTGAAATTCAAGTTTGCCCTCTTCATTTTTCTCAAGTTTTTCGACAATCAGTCGATCGACTTTGACAAAGTCCGCGGCCACTCTCTCCAGGGTTTTTAGCGGGTTAATCGCCAGCCCAAAATTAGTAATACTGACCTGACCCTGAGACTGTTTCATCTGCTCGCAGATCGCCGCGGCCTGTTTTAAATGACGCACTGCATCGATTTCCCGGAACTGAAAGATAAATGAGTTTTCCGGTAACTGTGATTCTTCGAGGGTGGTTTTTAACCAGGGCAGAAACTCTTCGTCGGTAAAGGACTGGGCGCTGATATTGATAAATAGTTGGGTTTCCGGGTTGGTTTTAAGTTTCTCAGCCAGTGCTTCCAGTGCTTGGGAAATTACCCACCGATCCACCTCTGCGGCTATATCGGATTTAAAAAGATTATTGATAAAATCTTCGGGAATCTCTTCGGTGGGAACATCTTTTTTAACCCCGAGAATCACCTCGTAATACTCTTTGCCGCTGCCGCCATCTATCAGCGCAACTATGGGTTGATAGTGGATAGAGAAGGCATCTTTGCCGAGCAGCAGTTTTGCGGTAATCGCCACGGCTTCGGTTTTTGAAACTTCGTCTGAGTGAATATCTGGAACGTAGAATTTAACCCCGTTGCCCACTTCCGAATCGCCGCGCAGCTGTTCGATAGCTTCTTTGCTGCGCTCGAGTGCGCGCTCGACTGAGGGGACATTTTCATTCAGCAGAGTGACACCGATGGAGGTGGTCAGGGAGAAGGTTTCATTGTCTATATCAAAGACTTCCTGACCGATCTGGTGGGTGATATTGTTGGCCAGTTCTAGCACTTTTTCCTCGGTGGTCTCGGGTAGAACAATCACAAAGCAGTTTTCTGAGATGCGGCCGCAATCCAGATTGTGAGAAAAAATTTGCACAATAAACATCACTAGCGAATGAGCAATTTTCTCTGCTTTGGCAATGCCCAGATCTTCTTTTAGCTGATTAAATCGATCCACCTGAATATTTAATAGCATACAGTCCTGACCGCTCTGCACCGAGCGGCTGATGCCCCGACTGATCAGGTCGTAGACAAGGTGCGGTTTAATGGCGCTGTATTCGGCAGACTGCTGTACATCGCTGTGGCTGATTGAGGCGTCGAACTGTTTGTCTTTGTTAATGGTAAATTGCAGTGCCGGCTCACCCTGATATTGGATCTGATGTATTTCCAGAAATGAGTCGCTTTCGTCGTCATTGATATCGAGGGTTTTGACCATGGCTTCGAAGGGCATAATTTCATGGTTGCTCTCAAGGGGAACCATATAGGCTTTGAGTTTGTTGCGATCCTTCTGGGCAATATTGTCGATCACCGGCAGGCAGAACATTTCATCGGGCTCGGAAAAACCAAAAATACTTGCGCAGGCTTCGTTGGCGTAGACATAGGTTCCCTCTTGAATAATCGCAATCGGAAATCTTGAGATATCCATTAGATGCTGCGAGCGCTTTTCGGCAACGGAAAGTTTACGTTCCCACTCGCGGGACTGACGGCGTACATAGACGCTGTCAAGAGATCGCTCGACCACTTTGATAAGGTGCTGATCCTGATCGGCGACCACCACATCTGCCGCGCCGAGACGCAGGCCTTCAATCAATGTTTTCGGGTCGTATTCCGGGCTTATCAAAATAACCGGCAGGTCTCTTTCGGCGCGTCGAATACGTTGGAAAATATTCTGGGTGGGAATCTTTGTATAGTTTTGAGCGGCGAGTAAAAGGTCCCAGTTGCGCATAGAGATAAATTTTTGCAATTCCTCTTCATTGCTCGCCAGTTTGGCATCAACTTTAAAATCGGCGCTGCGCAGGATACTGATAAAGCGGTTTGCCTCATCATTGGATTTATCCACAATAAGAATATGCAGTGGTTCATTGTTGTGCATAAAATTTTCCGTCCCTGGACTGTTTTTACCGATTATTGGTTAGCAAAAAGTGATTTTAAAATGCGATAGATGTTCTGTGGTTTCCAACTCCTCGCCAAGTATTGCCACCGTCTGTCGCTGAGGGGTCAGCAGATAGATTTTGCTGCCTTTGGTGTAGCGCAGTGGCGGGCACAGGAGGCTGATCTCACCACTGAGATTTTTCTTTTTTGAGAGAATGATGGCCTGCATAAACTGACGCTCGGCCTGATCTCCTCTGGGGTTTCCGCGAATGGCTGCGGGGGTGCAGTTACGGGCTGGAAACTGCAGGCCGCATATGGTGTTTAGGGAGGGTGAGATATGCTTCCAGCGAATAATTCCGGCTTCCCATTTGGCATTGCCTTTGTTGCGGACGGCAATCGGTTCACCGGGCTGTAACTCATTGTTGTTATCCACCAGTTCTATGCAGGCACCGTTAAGGCTGATGTCATTGCGTATACCGCGTATCAGTTTTAATTTGGTTTTATTACTGCGTATCGGGGTGTAAATAACCGGGTCACCTGGATGACTGTCGATAGGTTCAAAGGAGGTTCCCCAGGCATCTTCGGTTCTTTTTATACCGCCGACACCAGAGTCTGGTGCCGAGGGTTTTTGTCCGCAGAGCAGCAGAAAGTTTTCAAATGAGTCGGTTCTCGACAGCATGCATATGATCGAAGTAAAGCCGCGGGTGATAGTGACCTCGGCACGATCTCTAATATGGGTTTCCTGGCGTTTTATTTTTTCTCCCCACTGGCGAATCAGATCTTTGATCACGCGTCGGGAGATGCGGTCGGAAAATAAGGTATCGTTATTCTCCGCAACGATATTGTTTAAGAATTTGACCAGATTAAAGGTATCGAGAATTATATTGCCCGGTTGCGGTTCAATTTCATCGGCGTAAACAGCACCGCGATTACTCGACGGGTCTATGGCAAATAAACCGCCCTTGGTGCCCCGGTGAAGTTCTGCCAGCGATGACCAAAAATCCAGTTCGGTGTAGACAAAACGCAGTTCATAGTTGGAGAAATGATGGGGCCTTGTGCAATTAAACAGCAACAGCTTTAAATAGACTTTACTGATTGAGGTGTTGACTCCCATCGGGTTGGGTATATCCAGGTCGGCAATATCCAGTTGCTGTGCGAGCAGATGCAGTGCATGAAGTTCGCGCCAGAAATAGCTTGGCTGTTGCAGGTAGTGACTTAGGCTGTTGAGCTGAATCTTTGCCAGTACATTGCAAGCGCTGAGTATGCTTTGCGAGAGTGCGGTGATGTTTTTTTGACTGGTGATATTCGGGTCTTTACCGAGTTGGTAGATAACCAGTTTATAGCCTTCGTAAACCTGTCGAATTAGTGCTTGGCCGAGAGAGATGGCTTTTGCGGTTTCCTGATTGAGCTGTGATTGCAGCAGGCATTCGGTAGACCTGATCACTGTGGGTGTCAGGCTATCGAGAATATCCATCTTGGTGTTGGGGGCTATATCGACTTTGGTGGCTACAGGTAGAATTCGGTAGAGCTCTATGGAGTTGTTAGCAAAGCTGGTCGCTGATAGATTGCCAATCCACTGTTCAGTGGAGGTTTTGTCCGTCAGTGGAAAACTGACATCGGTTAGAAGTTCATCAGCTATAGTGGGCTTGATGATGTTCAGCAGGGCTGAGATATTATCCAGTGATACAGAGTTCATAGAGGTTTATGTGAAAGACTTCCCGATTGTGTCGCCGCTGAGGCTCTGGAGTCTGAGGTTTAAGTTCCAGGCTTTGGCTCAGCGGCGAATGGCTAATTATATTTCTCTCTTTTGCTTTTAAGTGTAGTCAACTTTCCCGGTTAATCCGGTCAATTCAATAATTTGCCCATCAATACTACAAACTGCTCAATTCAGTGAGCAGTTCGGGTATCATATCCGCCTTTTTAGATAATCGAGATAAGAGACCAATGGCTAATTATTCTACCAATGAATTCCGTCCCGGATTAAAAGTGATGCTTGACGGCGACCCCTGTTCAATTTTGGAAAATGATCTTGTCAAGCCCGGTAAGGGTCAGGCATTTAATCGCGTAAAACTGCGCAATTTAAAAACTGCACGGGTTGTAGAGAAGACCTTTAAATCTGGCGAGTCTGTCGAAGCTGCTGATGTGATGGATGCTGATATGCAGTATCTCTACAACGATGGCGATTTCTGGTGCTTTATGGAGCCGGATACTTTTGAGCAGCATCAGGCGACTGAGAATGCGGTTGGTGATGCACTGCAGTGGTTGAGTGAGCTGGATATATGCGTGGTGACTCTGTACAACGGTGCACCGCTTTCGGTAACACCGCCGAACCATGTTGAGTTGGAAATTGTTGAAACCGATCCCGGTCTACGTGGCGATACGGCTCAGGGTGGCAACAAGCCAGCCAAGTTGAGCACTGGTGCTGTGGTTAAGGTGCCGCTGTTTC
>Ga0209094_1002018_pt1 | contig 10799 bp, 10 predicted proteins | sample COGITO_mtgs_1004_2_FD_184790 | JGI IMG/M metagenome (GOLD analysis project Ga0209094, IMG submission 184790) | Pelagic marine microbial communities from North Sea - COGITO_mtgs_100430 (SPAdes) (version 2) | ecosystem: Environmental > Aquatic > Marine > Epipelagic ...
ATACCTCAGTAGCTCATAATCTACATCATAAAAAATTTGATGGGAATTATGGATTATACTTACTGTTTTGGGACAGAATAATGGGAACACTGAGAAAAGATTATGATGAAGTTTTTGAGTCAGTTATTTAAAAAAAATTGAAAAGAAATCATTAACTTATAATAAAGATTTTAGATGCCAGATTAGAAAGTAATATTTAAATATTTTTTATTTTAAAATATATAATTAATCATAAACTCAAGAGTCCCATTATCATTTACTAATGTTAGTTCTGAAATTGTAATATCATAGCCAAATCCAAAGCTTAGTTTTTCTGTTGCCTTTAATAAACCATAAAATGAACTTGTCTCATCAAGCCTGTAATTAAATCCAGCTATAATTTTATCTCGAATATCAAAATATCCTCCAATATCATATGAGGTAGGAGCTCTTTTTACAATTCTAGTCATAATATTGGGAGTAAAAGTAAGATTATCATTAATAAAAAAATGATATCCAATTCCAGAATAATAATGAATTTCTTCAATAGCAGCTAAAGGGATATTTCCTGACTTTTCAAAACGTTGTCCTCTCAAAAAATTTGGAGAAGAAAAGCTTACATAAAATTTTTCACTTTGCAGTGTAATACCTGATCCAATATGTGGATTAAAAAAACTTTGGTTTTTACTAAATAGGGGATCATAATTAGAATCATGAGCTTTAGTTAAATCAATATTCACAAAACCACCTCCAAACTTCATTCCAAAATAAAGATTGGTAACTTCATTCAATTGAAGTTTATATGATAAATCTAAAGCAAAATCTGTTTGAGATAAAATAAATACTCTATCATTCAACATTGATATTCCAATCCCTAAATTTCTCCCAACTGGTTTAGAATATATTAAAGAGGTGGTTCTTGGTGAATCATCTATCCCTAAATATTGATAACGATGAACTAAATTTAATTTTGAAATATCATTAATTCCTGCATAAGCAGGATTAATTATATTCATGTTAAAATTATATAAAGTAAAATTTGATTCTTGTTGAGCATAAACATGGATATTGATAAAAAAAACAAATAAAATCACTTTAAATACTTTTAAACTTCTCATCATTGTAATTATCTTTTAAACTTAACTTAAACTGTTCTAAAAATTAATATAAATCCATCCCCTTATAGGCTTAAAATTATCCCCTAAATCTATTATATAAACATATGGCCCTGCTGGGAGTTTTATCCCCATAGCACTTATTTGGTTTGACACCCCATCCCAGTCATTCTTATAATAATTCTTTTTAAAAACTAACTTACCGGACCTGCTAAACACTCTAACAACATTCTTTGGAAATAAGTCTATATCCTGAATTACCCAAGTATCATTTATTCCGTCTCCATTTGGTGAAAACCCATAACTTCTCTCCATTAATATTCTTTCGGAACAGTTTGAGTTATCGTTGTCTAAACTATTAGTTATTCCATCATTATCACAATCTTGATTAACATCATCTATCCCATCACCATCATCATCATTATCACAAACATCTCCTATGCCGTCATTATCACTATCTAAACCAAAGATTGTAATATTTCTTACTACTTCATCAGCTATATTTCCACTTGAATCAACTACATTATATTTTATGGTGTAAGTTCCTAAAATACATGTATCAATAGTTAAAGAACCTCCCTCTAAAGAGATCTCTGTGGTAATATCTCCATCATAATTATCAAGTGCTGTGGCTCCCAAATCTGTGTATGAACTGCCTACCTCTAGTGTAACTGTTGAAGATCCTGTTAAGGTAATTACTGGAGGAGTGGTATCTACAACTTGAACCGTTCTGGTGACTTGAACTGCTGAGTTGCCAGATGAATCATCAACATTGTATGTAACAGTATAGTTTCCAAGAGTAGTTATATCTACTTGCGTCTGATCTGTAACTATCTCTGTGGTAATATCTCCATCATAATTATCAAGTGCTGTGGCTCCCAAATCTGTGTATGAACTGCCTACCTCTAGTGTAACTGTTGAAGATCCTGTTAAGGTAATTACTGGAGGAGTGGTATCTACAACTTGAACCGTTCTGGTGACTTGAACTGCTGAGTTGCCAGATGAATCATCAACATTGTATGTAACAGTATAGTTTCCAAGAGTAGTTATATCTACTTGCGTCTGATCTGTAACTATCTCTGTGGTAATATCTCCATCATAATTATCAAGTGCTGTGGCTCCCAAATCTGTGTATGAACTGCCTACCTCTAGTGTAACTGTTGAAGATCCTGTTAAGGTAATTACTGGAGGAGTGGTGTCTGGAAGTGTAATTTCTAATTCTTGCTGGGATGAATCAATTAAAGTGTATCCATCAGAATTTGTGATTATAGCAGTTATTTCGTAGGTAGAAATTTGAAGAGTTGAGGTAATTTCTAAGGTCCATGAATTTCCAGAAATAGATAAATTTAAACTTGATTCGGTATACTCTACACCGTCAACCAAAATTGATAATTCTTCTCCAGCATTTAAAATAACTGTACCAGTTAAAATAGGGGTTTGATCATTAGTTGTTATAGAATCAACAGTTACTGGGCCACTGGGACTTAAAGACAAAGACAAAGTCAAGTAATCATTTAAAAGGTCCAAAAGACCATTTGTAGCAGCATTTCCAGAAACTGATCCTCCTGTTATGGTTAAAGCTTCCCCTATAAAAGTTAATCCAATGTATTTTGAACTATCAATATCATAAAATCCTGAAGAAGTAATTAACTGATGAGATGAAGAGGGGCTAAAAACCATGGTAGAAGGACTATTTCCACTTGGGGATCTCCATTTAATAAATCCATTAATAGAATGAACTACTCCGTTAAAATCAGTTATTAAAACTTCTCCAATAATATCATTACCTTGAGAGACAAATACCCCACTTGAAGACAATTGTGTAAATTTAATATTAGTCCATCCTAAGCTTGAAAGGTATACTGCATTTGATGCTGAATTATTACCAGTATTATCACCAACAAAACCCTCATTAAAAGAAACGGATACCAGTGAGGAAGATTGACTATTAGATTTTATCGAAAAATTTAAATTTTCACAATATAAATCTGTAAAAAAAAAGAAAATTATGGTAAAAGATATTAATCTTAGATACCTATCATGAATAGTTTTCATAATTTAATTTTTGTGATGATTAATTTAAGAAAACTTAGGGAGCATAAAAGCTGTCTCTAGCTCCTCCTTCAACAAATAATGCGCGCATTCTATCTTTTTGCCCAATACTGAACATTTGCATACAAGCATCATTAGTGTAATCCATATAATTCATTGTCATATCAGCAGATCTACAGTGACTAGTGGGGTAATTAGGGCAACCATAGTTGGGCCTATCAGATTTTGGAGTATCTGAAACAAAATCATCTCTATTACAGCGTCCATCACCCCATATATGCCTTAAATTTAACCAATGGCCAACTTCATGTGTTCCTGTTCTTCCTTTATCAAATGGAGAGGTAGCTGTTCCATTTGTTCCAAAATAATTTGTACCTATTACTACCCCATCAGTTGAACTACTACCTCCTGGAAATTGAGCATATCCCAAAATACCTCCTCCAATATTACCAACCCAAATATTTAGATATGTTTGAGGAGATATCACATCAGAACCTCCTTGACTATTAAATTTTATATCATCATTAGTTCCAAAACTTGTTCTCGAGGTTTGTTTTCTAATAATTTGACTCAAACTAAATTCAATTTCTGTATTTCCAATATTATCTGTAAATTCTGAAGGAACAAGATTTAAATCTCCATTAGTTGCATTAAAGTCTTCATTTAAAACCAAAATTTGACTTACAATTTGAGAGTCACTTATATTTTGAGAGCTAGTGTTATATAATACATGAACAATCACAGGAATATTTATAATTCCTGTTATAGGGGTAGGTCCGGGGTCACTGCCACCACCACCATTTCCACCACCATTTCCACCGCCATTTCCACCGCCATTTCCATTACCGGGCTTTAGGTTATTGCGAACAAGTAGACTTCTTGTGTTATATTCAATATCATACATTTTTTTTTCAAGATTATTATCTTCTCTGAGTAACCTATTTAAGTTGTTCATTGTAAAACAAGTCTTTTGAGACAAGTTTTCATTAGTGCTTAAATTGGTGTATGTGTTTTGAGATTGATCTGTGTAAACATAGAAATCGGACATATCAATTTTAATTTGATTTAAAGTATCTAAATCATTAACTTCCAAAACTGATTCACTAACACAAGCACTTAGAGATATTAAAAATATTATTAAAATATTATTTTTCATGACAATGATTTTTAAAATTATATAGTTAATTTATTAACTTAATTAATCAAATTTTCTAATTATTTTTTTTAATTTTAAACAAAGAACAATTTTTTAAAAAAAAGAACATTTTTTAGATGTGAGATTGTTTGTGAAAAGAGTTTCAGGGTTTAACTATATAATTATTAAGGCTAAGTTTTTAAAGGCATTATAGATAGTCCCAATAACAAGTATATATATATTGTTTGTCAGCGAGTTAAATAGATTAAGAAAAATACTAAAATGACAATGTTTTAGATAGCTAAAAAACTTTATATTCGTTATTATGTATTCAGTTATATCTCGTAAAATTTTATTATATCTTTTTTTAATGAGTTGTCTAATTGGATGTAACTCTGAGACTAAAAATAGCAGATTTTTTTTGAAATTTTACAGGAAAGTAAAGAGCCAATTATTAAAAAAGTACTTTCAGACTTAAATAGCTACGAAGTACAGATTTTATTCACTAGAATTCACCGAGATTCTCTTGGGCTTCCAAAATTTGAAAGGCATACTTTTCAAGAAAATTCTAAGCAATATTTTTATCCAGCAAGTACTGTAAAACTTCCAGTAGCCATTCTTGCTCTTCAGAAAATAAGAAAACTTCAATCTCAGGGAATACCTATTAAAGCAGATACACCGTTCACCGTTTTATACAGTGAAAATGTGATTAAGAAAACTGATTCTACCCATCCAAAAAGCAAGTTGACAATTGCTCACTTAATAAAAAAGATTTTTTTAGTAAGTGATAACATGGCATTCAATTACTTATTTGATTTTATAGGTAGAGATGATGCAAATAAAGCTATTCATAATATTGGTATTACTAATTTTAATTTATCACATAAGTTTTCAGATTCAGTGAATAAGAATAGTACTCCTCGTTTTATTTTTTTCAATCAGAAGGGAGACACTCTTTATAATCAGGCTCCTATTATATCTAACCAAAAAATAAAAAACACTCATTTAGATGGAGTATTGAAAGGCAAAGGGTATGTAAAAGATGGAACTGTAATTGAGGAGCCCATGGATTTTTCAGAAAAAAATTATGCTTCAATAGTTGCGTTAAATCAAATTCTTGAACGAATAATTTTCCCAAAGGTTTTTAGTAGAAATGAACAATTTAACATTGAACCAGAAGATTATTTCTTTTTAAGATATTGGATGAGTAGAACTCCAAATGAGGTAACTATACCATTTTACGATAGGGAAACTTTCTTTGACAGCTATTGTAAATTCTTTATTTATGGAGATAAAAAAGGAGAAATGACAAATAACACAAGAATCTACAATAAAGTTGGCTTGGCTTATGGGACCATTACAGATTTGGCCTATGTGAAAGATAGAAACGGGATAGAGTTTTTTTTAACAGCAACAATTTTAACAAATAAAAATGAAATTTTTAATGACAACAAGTATGAATACGATCAACTAGGAATTCCTTTTTTAGCAGCCTTAGGTAGAGAAATATATCAATTTGAAATAAATAAAAATTAGTGTTACAAGAATAAAAATTGTTAGTGTTAGATTTTTTTAAAAGATTTGTATCTAACTTTAAAATAGGTTAATTATGAAAAAAGCAAGATTTTATTTAGTTAGACTTCCCATTATATCAATTACAATCTTCTTTTTTTGTTGTGTAATTGCTGCATTATTATATCCAGGCTCACATAAAGAAATTATCGGCTATCAATCAGATTACTACTCATTTACTCATAATTTCCTTAGCGAATTAGGAAGTTTCAAAACAAATACAGACGAGATAAATACTGCAATTATTCAAAAAGACAATACCCCGTCTATGCTCCTATTTAATGGTAGTTTAATTTTAATTGGGGCAACTTTAATGCTATTTTATTTAAATTTCAAAAAAGTATTTGGTCTTGTTGAAGACTCAAGTAAGTCACTATTTTATTCTAAAATTTCCATGCCTGTAGGCTTACTGGCAGGATTCTTTTATGCTGGAGTTGGTTTCGTGCCTCATGATCTTCATTTTGGGGCTCATGTTTTTTTTGCAAATTCTGCCTTTCTAACGCTCTTCTTCCTGTGTATTCTTCATAGCATTACAGTTTATCATTCTAATTTCCTCAGCAATACCTATGTTATTGGCTATATAGCCTTTTGTATCGTGCTATTTATTTATTTGAGGATTATATTTTTTGGCCCCCAGATTGGTCCTGGAAAAATATATAGCGAAGCAGATCTCATGTTACAAGTAATCGCTCAAAAGTCAATTGTACTTACATTTATGGCTGCCATACTTCACCAAGTTTATGGTTTTAATGTACTCTTGAGAAAAAAAGATAAAAACTAAATTTATTAATACATCAAAAAAAGGCTTACAATTCTGTAAACTTTTTTTAATTTTTAAAGTAGCTGCAGTAAAAGTTGGTATTACTTTACAGAGAAAAATTTCCTGTAAATATGATCATCTAACATTTTCTCATATTTTTTAGTGAAATAGTTGTCCCAAAAATCATCTATTTCTTCCGAATGTGCATTGTTATATTCTTCGTCGTTTGCCCAAGTGCTTAACCACATGTATCGGTGCTCTTTTGCTTCATCATCTGAACTTACTTGATACACTTTATATTTGTTGGCCCCAAAACCATTTTTTTCATAAATTTTATTAGCCCTGTCTAAATCATTTTGAAATTCTTCTATGGTTATTCCAGTAGGTAAGTCAAAAACGTGTAAACTAATTCGCTCTTTGGATTGAGTGAATGCTAACGTGGAGATTGAGAATGCTAGTAATACGATAAGTTTTTTCATGATTAATTGTTTTTAAAAACTAAATATAATAAATTTATTATTCAATATTTGGTTAAAAGTTTTGAGTTTTTATATATATTAATTGTGTTTTGCAAGTATAAAAATATTTATTAGATTTGATTTAATCTTAAACTAAATAATTTATAGCATGAAAAAAATACTATTTGTTTTCCTATTTATAGGAATGAACTCAATCGTCTTTTCTCAAGATTCAAAACTAACAAATGATGAGAAGCAGCAGATTTTAGCTGAAAGTCCATTCAACAATGTCTATCCTGAATCAATACTTAAAAGTTCAGCAACTTATTTTAAAGCTCAAATGGGCCTATATAAAGAGGGAGCTATAGCTGAAAAGGAGGCTCATTTAGTAGCACTTGGAACATCGGCAGCGGTAAAATGTCAATATTGTATTCCTTATCACATAGCTGAGCTAAAAAGACTAGGAGCTTCAGAAGATGAAATAAAAACTGCAGTTCTTATAGCAGCAGATATTATGAAAATGAGTACACTGTTTTACGGGAATGAGTTTGATCTAGAGGCATTTAAAAAATTACTTAAAGGAGAGTAAAAACTAAAAACATTACTTTTTAATTTAATTTAAAAAAGGTTTACATTTCTGTAAACCTTTTTTTTGCTTATACTTTAAAGTGTAAGCAGAATTCTATTTTTTAATGGCTTTGGTAATGTAAAACTAGAACCAAATAAGCTTTATTGTTAATTAATCCATCCCCCAATCTGAGGCCTTAATTCTGCCCCGTAAGCCACAGCTTTAGCTTTAAGTTCATCTGAGGCATCCCCAGCAATAATCACTTTATTTAGAGTAAATAGTGTCATAAATTCTTTGGAATAGTCGCTCTTCTCAAAGTTATTTAAGTGGTGAACAAAGTCGGAAGAGGTGTAATATTTCTCTACCAGATTAACTTTTTTACCATCAGGAGAAATAAAGTATCCAAAATCGTATGTTCCAGGTTCTGTTTCCCTTACAAATTTGCTAAACCTTTTTAAAAACTCTTCCACATCAGATGATGAAAATCCTTTATTAATTTTTAATTCTGCTAAGCCCAGTACTCTTTGGGAACTTTTGTTAACGCCTTCGGCAGCTTTAACTTCTCTGTCGATTAAACTTGGATCAAAAAAATGATAAGCAGAGACTATTTTTTCATTTTCAAAACGGAAGCCATGATGAACAATAATTTTTACATCTTCACCAGTATATTTTCCCTTTCCTGTCCACTGAAACCAGGCCATGGACCAAGTATTACCGTTGTTATATTTAGCAGAAGTAAGATTTATTCCTTCACTATCATTTTTAATGTTATCAAATAAATCATGATGCCCCTCGGCCGCTGAGAGCCATCCTTCTTTATCTACTTTAACATTATTAAAATAGTATTCTCCAGAATCGTCTGAAATCATATCTGCAATTTCACGAAATTTACCTTCAGAATATTTTTTCATTAATTCTTTAGTCATTTGAACTTCAGTACTGTTGTCATCTAAAATGCCACTAAGTTCACCAGTTGGTATCTGACTACAACTCAAAAAGATTGTAGTAAGTAATAGTAATAATAAATTTTTCATAATAAGTTAGTTTTACTCAAATATAAGAAATATAAGCAATCTATTTTAGAGGTTTAATAGCTAAACTGAAAGAAGAGGGTAATGCCATGGTTTAGTTTAAAATAGGCCTAAATTTCTGAAGAGAGTTTTCTAGTATATCTGCAGTGTAAATATTTCCGTTATTATCAACCTGAATGTCGTGATATCTTTTACTTTTTCCATTATAAAAACCACTTCTGCCAAAACGAGTTTTCAAATTTAGGTTTAAATCAAAACGGAAAATATCAGACCCCACAGGAATAAAATTTTCGTTAATAACGTAATCTATACCTAATAAATAATTTTCGCTTTTACCTATGTTTACCGAGTATAATTGACCAATTGATTTATTTTGCCAAAGACTTATAAATCCACCTAAAGAATCAAACTTTTGAATTCTATTATTCTCCCTATCTGCTACATATACGTTTCCTGATTTATCTAAATCAAGTCCGTGAGGTATGTTAAACTCCCCCTTATCAGTTCCAAATTTACCCCATTCAAATAGATACTCACCCTGTCTTGAGAACTTGACTATCCTACTATTTCCATAACCGTCGCTGACATAAAATGAGCCGTTTGGGCTTACAGCAACATCAGTAGGTAGATTAAAATGAAATGAATCAACTCCAGATTGATTGGGGACCCCCAAAACCATTAAAAGTTCACCTGTATAATTAAATTTGAAGACCTGGTGAAGAGCAACATCGGTAACCCAAATATTATCTTCATGATCTACCTCTAACCCGTGAGGCATTATGAATAAATCTGACCCCCAAGCATTTTTAATTTCCCCAGTTTTGTTATCTAAAATTAATATAGTTTTTTCATTGATTTTTTCCGTCGGCATTGGTGTTTTCCAGACCCTACTTCCTCTATGAAAAACCACTATATCATTACTTGAACTTACTCCAATTCCTGTGGGATTTCCAAGAATAAAGTCATTTGGCAGACTTGGCCATTGGTCAGCTAATTCGTAAGATTTAATATTATCATCAGCACAGCAAATAAAAAAAAATAAGGATAGTAATACGAAGTACTTTTTTATCATAACATTGCAGTATTACATCACTTCTTGTCTACAAAGTAACACGGTTTCTTCATATGAAACTAGTATATCGCTCAACTGTCTCTTGTACATATTTGCATATAGTTTAGCCTGCGATAGAAGGCCATAAAATGAATTAGATTTATAATAAGAATCATTGAAATTGTAACTGGTAAGCTTTCTTTTACCATAAAAATCTCCATCTAATAAATTATAGTCAAATCTAATACGAAATTGGTCATAAGGAATAGCCCTAAACGTAAGATTAAAATTGTCAATTTCTAACGATGTTGCGTAATTCCTTGCCATTTGATGATTATACATTTCAAGAAGGTTCTTTTTTAAATCTTCATTTGTAATTAATTCAAATGACCCTGTTGATATCATTTGATTATAAACACCATCTTGAGGAAAAAAAGAAAAACCTACTTCAATATTAAGTATGTTATTAATTATCTTGTCTTCATTCAAATTAAAATTTACATTATCTAAATCGTTTTGAATTTCCACTATTAAGTTTTCAGACTCATTTAAAATATTAATTAAACTTTGAAGCTGAGAAATATCTTCTTGTAATGATAAAGACAGGTCTTTAATGTAATTGTTCTTTTTGCTTGTTTCGGTTGAGTTGTTATTTAAATTACCCAAGTATAAAGAAAGTAGAACACTAGAGAAAATTACAAAGCCTTGAATAAAATGATTCCAAATTGTTTTTTTCATACCCCAATTTACAACATTTAGTTTTTTATTCTTCCTGACTCCATTTTCTCACTCCAGCAATTTTACCATCTTTGATATAATGTCTTTCAAAAAATCTATATTTTTCAATTTCACCATCCTTTCTATATCTTGTTTCAGTAAATGGAAACATTACAACAGTTAAATTCTGATCATAAGATGGGGTCAAAGGGATTACATCATAAACATTTCTTGTAATTGAATCATATGGTTCGTGCATAGATTTTGCAAGTTCAATTAAACTAGGTAAATCAAACTCAAGTTTATCCAATCCTTTTTCAGGATAAAAAAAGACAGTTTTTTGATAATTTTCTTCATTTAC
>Ga0209094_1002027_pt1 | contig 10748 bp, 6 predicted proteins | sample COGITO_mtgs_1004_2_FD_184790 | JGI IMG/M metagenome (GOLD analysis project Ga0209094, IMG submission 184790) | Pelagic marine microbial communities from North Sea - COGITO_mtgs_100430 (SPAdes) (version 2) | ecosystem: Environmental > Aquatic > Marine > Epipelagic ...
AATCTGAGCCCGGTGACTTGGCCTTTTTTGACAATGAAGAAGGTAGTATTGTGCATGTTGGAATTATTATGAATGATTACAATATTATTCATGCACATGGAAAAGTTAGAATAGACACATTAGATCACAGTGGTATTTACAATGTAGACACCAAAACTCACACCCATAAATTAAGAGTAATTAAAAAAATTATATAAAAAAAAGCCAACGTTACCGTTGGCTTTTTTATGAGATCATGTACAAGTTTTTATTCTTTTATTTGTTTGTAGATGATCCTTAGTTTATCCGCTTTTTCTTCCATTTCAAGAATATCATAACCTCTTAATAAATATCTTATAGAGTCATTATTTCTTTTAAATTCGTCAGCTTTAATTAGGTATGGAAGAGCCATTTTCCACATCTCCTTGTGTTTTAATTCTAATTCATCGTACTTATCAAAATCGAGGGCAGATGAAGCAACGTTCATTTTTTCAATAAGAGCATTTTCTTCAAGGAGAATAGCTAAAGCTAAGTTAAAATAAACAATACCAAAATCTGGATCTAATTCTAATGCTTTTTCATAATTTTTAATAGCCTCCTCGACTTTACCCTCATTAAAACTAATCACACCTAGGTTAAAAAAAAGTTGAGGATCATTAGGGTGTAACGAAATAGCTTCTTCCATTAACTGAGCAAATTTATCCATTTCTTTAAGATCTATTAAAATCTCAGCTTCGTTTAAAATTAAATTGATATCATTTGGATACGCTTTTCTCGCTTCACCAATTGCTGCTAGCGCCTCTTCAGTTTTTCCTTGGGTTTTTAAGATATAAGCAATTTTCTTAATAATATCTCCAGTCTTAGATTCAGTTAATTCATTAACTGGATCCTTGTAAAGCCCTAATTTAACTTGTAAATCTCTATTCTTTTCATCTCCAAGATCTTCTTTCTCATCGGACTGCTTATTTGTCGCATAGTATATTTTAGATATTCCAGTGTACCCAATGTCTTGTAATTCTTTGTAATATTTCAAAGAATTATCATAGTCTTTGGCTAGGGTTGAACTTACTGCAGCATTATAGATAAAACTAGTATCTGCCTTACTTAATTGATACGTCAAATAAAAACTATCAGATGCTTTTTTGTAATCTTTAGCTGTGTATTGATCGCTTGCTAATTGGTATACTTCTTGTAACATTTGATTTTGAAGTGTAGTTGCCATTTGAGTATACCTCATCTTGCCTGTTTCATTCTCAAAATTAAACAAGTTTTCAAAAGCACTAGCTGCAGTTTGAAAATCTTTTTTCCCATAAAAAGCTTTAGCTTTCACAAAATAGAACTTTCCTTTAATTTTGTCATCCATATTTGCAATTAAAGATTCAGCCGAACTTATGGCTGTTATTGCTGTTGGATAATCTTTAATCTTCAATGCCTTTTCTGCTGCTTTTAATTCATTTTTTTGCGCAAAAGTTGATAGGGTTGCTAATCCAAATGCTAATGCTAATACCTTCGTTTTCATCTTAAATTATTTATTTTTTTAATAGTTATTCTTGGTTATCGTTTGTTATATTATCAGTTTCAGAAGTGTTATCAGTTTCAGAAGTGTTATCACCTTCATCTGAAGCTGTTTCTACAATTTCTTCCTCATCAGTATCTTCCTCATGCATTACCTTTGCTACTGCAGCAATACTGTCTGAATCTTTAATATTGATTAATTTCACCCCTTGTGTAGCTCTACCCATTACACGTAAATCTTCAACTGCCATTCGTATTGTAATTCCTGATTTATTAATAATCATTAAATCATTAGAATCATCTACATTTTTGATGGCTACTAAATCACCGGTCTTTTCAGATATATTTAAAGTTTTTACACCTTTACCACCTCTATTAGTTACTCTGTAATCCTCTAATCTAGAGCGCTTACCATAACCTCTTTCAGAAACTACTAGGATATTACTTTCCATATCATTTACAGCAACCATACCTATTACTTCATCATTTTCATGAGCGAGGGTAATTCCTCTTACTCCTGAAGCAGTTCTTCCCATTGGCCTTGTTTTTGCCTCTTCAAATCGAATAGATTTACCAGACTTCAACGCTAACATTACTTGACTGTCTCCAGATGTTAATTTAGCTTCAAGTAACTCATCTCCTTCTCTAATAGTAATGGCATTAATCCCATTAGTTCTAGGTCTAGAATATTGCTCTAAAGATGTTTTCTTTACTTGACCTTTCTTGGTAGCCATAATTACATAATGGTTATTAATGTACTCTTCATCTTTGAGGTCTTGCGTCACTAAAAATGCTTTAACCTTATCATCTTGCTCTATGTTTATCAAATTTTGCATAGCTCTTCCTTTAGAGTTTTTACCTCCTTCTGGAATCTCATAAACGCGCATCCAAAATACTTTACCTTTTTGTGTAAAGAACAACATATATTGGTGATTAGTTCCCACAAATAAATGTTCTAGAAAATCTTCATTTCTAGTCGCTACTCCTTTTTGACCTCGTCCTCCTCTATTTTGGACTTTATATTCATCAAGGTTTGTTCTTTTTAGATATCCAGCATTTGAAATAGTAACAACAACCTTAGTGTTTGGAATCATATCTTCAATACTCATATCTCCTCCTGCATACTCAATTTGTGATCTACGCGCGTCACCATATTTATCTCTAACAGCTACCAATTCATCAGTTATGATTTGATAACGTCTAGACTCATTGTCTAAAATATCTTTCAAATCAATGATAGTCTTCATAATTTCATCAAACTCAGCTCTTAACTTATCTTGCTCAAGACCAGTTAACTGACGTAGTCTCATCTCAACTATAGCTTTAGCTTGAATTTCAGTTAATTCAAACCTTTTAATTAAACTTTCACGTGCAAGATCTGCATTACTAGACCCTCTAATAATTTTTATTACCTCATCAATATTATCGGAAGCAATTATTAAGCCCTCTAAAATATGAGCTCTTGCTTCAGCTTTTTTAAGTTCAAATTTTGTTCTTCTAACAACTACTTCATGTCTATGTTCAACAAAATAATGAATTAACTGTTTTAAGTTTAGTTGTTCTGGACGACCATTTACAAGCGCAATATTATTGACACTAAAAGAGGTTTGTAAACCTGTGTATTTATATAATTTATTTAAAACTATATTAGGAATAGCATCACGCTTAAGAACATAAACAATTCGCATTCCATTTCTATCAGATTCATCTCTAATATTTGAGATTCCTTCTAATTTTTTATCATTAACTAATTCAGCAGTTTTTTTAATCATATCTGCTTTATTAACCTGATAAGGAATTTCGGTAACTATAATACATTCTCTTCCTTTAACTTCTTCAATTACAGCTTTGGCACGCATAACTATTCTACCTCTTCCTGTATGAAACGCATCTTTCACCCCTTCATATCCATAAATTATCCCTCCTGTTGGAAAATCTGGTGCTTTTACATGCTCCATTAATTCATCGATCTCAATATCTCTATTTTGAATATATGCCAATGTTCCATTCACAACTTCAGTTAAATTATGAGGAGCCATATTTGTTGCCATACCTACAGCTATTCCTGAAGCACCATTTACCAGAAGATTTGGAATTCTTGTAGGCAGAACTGTTGGTTCGTGAAGTGTGTCGTCAAAATTAAGTCTATGATCAACTGTATCTTTTTCGATATCTGACAACATGTCTTCAGATATTTTCTGCATTCTAACTTCAGTATATCGCATTGCTGCAGGGCTATCTCCATCAACTGAACCAAAATTCCCTTGACCATCAACCATCATGTAACGAACACTCCAGTTTTGTGCCATACGAACCATAGAATCGTAAACTGAGGTATCTCCATGTGGATGATACTTACCCAAAACCTCTCCTACAATTCTTGCTGATTTTTTATAGGATCCGGTGGCTTTAATACCTAATTCATGCATTCCGTATAAAACTCTCCTATGAACAGGTTTTAAACCATCTCTTACATCGGGTAATGCTCTTGAGACTATCACGGACATTGAATAATCAATATATGCAGATTTCATCTGCTCTTCTATGTTAATAGGAATCAACTTTTCTCCCTCTGCCATACCTTGCTTTTATTGTTTAATTTTAACTGTTTTACTTATAATTAGCAAGATACTATAAATCCTATTTTCAGCAAAGGTTTTAGTGCCTGAAAAGCCCATAGTTATTAACATTTATTGATAAAATTTACAGTTGATTTATACCCTTGATTTACAAGCCTTTCTGATCCAATTTCGAGGGTCAAATTGTCAGTTTATAATTGATGGCATTCTTTTTGTATTTTATAAAGCAAAAAAGGTTAAATTTACAATAAAGAAAAAGCGATATATGGACGATAATTTTTCACCAAAGGTAAGAGATGTAATCACATTTAGTAAAGAAGAGGCACTAAGATTAGGTCATGATTTCATCGGAACTGAACATTTACTTCTAGGATTAATTCGAAAAGGAGACGGTAAAGCAATAGAAATATTACTTACTTTTCAAATTGATTTAGAATTGGTGAGAAAAAAGCTTGAATTACTTAACCCAGCAGCTCCATCAATCCTTGAAGGTAATAAGAAAAAAAGCCTTCATTTAACGAGACAAGCAGAAAAAGCTTTAAAAACAACTTTTTTAGAAGCCAAATTATATCAAAGTGAAGCTATAGATACAGCTCACTTATTGCTATGTATTTTAAGAAATGAAAATGATCCATCAACAAAATTATTAAACAAATATGATGTTGATTATGACCAGGCCAAAACTTTATACAAAGAACTTCATACTGATAGTGATGATAATGATTTACCATCAAATCCAATTTCAGAAACTCCTTCAGATGATAGTGAGTTTGCTTCAGAAAAATCTAATCCTTATGATCAATCTCAAAAAAGCAAAGTCAGCAAGAAGTCTAAAACCCCAGTATTAGATAATTTTGGAAGAGATTTAACTTTTTTAGCTGAAACTGGAAAATTAGATCCTGTTGTTGGACGGCATAAAGAAATAGAACGTGTGTCTCAAATTTTGAGTAGACGAAAAAAAAATAATCCCATGTTAATTGGTGAGCCAGGAGTTGGTAAATCTGCCATTGCTGAAGGACTTGCGCTAAGGATTATTAATCGGAAAGTATCTCGAATTCTTTTCAATAAAAGAATTGTTTCTTTGGATTTAGCAAGTTTAGTAGCTGGCACAAAATACAGAGGCCAATTTGAAGAACGCATGAAAGCATTAATGAATGAGCTTGAAAAAAATGATGATATTATTTTATTTATAGATGAGATTCATACAATAGTTGGTGCCGGAGGTGCCACAGGTTCTTTAGATGCATCAAATATGTTAAAGCCCGCTTTAGCTAGAGGTGAGATTCAATGTATTGGAGCTACCACACTTGACGAATACAGAACAAATATTGAAAAAGATGGTGCTCTAGAAAGACGTTTTCAAAAAATAATTGTAAATCCTACTAGCGTTGAAGAAACCGTACAAATACTAAACAATATCAAAGAAAAATATGAGGTTCATCATCATGTAAATTACACCGATGAAGCAATTAAAGCTTGTGTAAAGCTGACCAATAGATACATGACTGATAGATATTTGCCTGACAAAGCAATTGATGCATTGGATGAGGCAGGTTCTAGAATTCATATCACAAGTATTGTAGTTCCTGATCAAGTACTGGAGTTAGAAAAGCAATTGATGGTTGTTAGAGAACGAAAAACCAAAGCTGTAAATGGTCAAAAATATGAAGAGGCAGCAAAATTACGTGATGATGAAAAGAACATTGAAGCTGCATTGCATTCTGCTCAACAACAATGGGAAGACGATTCAAAATTAAACAGAGAGCTTGTTACTGAAGATAATGTTGCTGAAGTTGTATCTATGATGACAGGCATTCCTGTAAATAGAGTTGCTGAAGCGGAAAGCCATAGGTTAGGTGAATTACCTCAAATGATTAAAGGAAAAGTAATTGGGCAAGATGAAGCTGTATCTAAGGTTGTAAAAGCAATTCAACGAAATAGAGTTGGGTTAAAAGACCCAAATAAACCCATAGGTTCTTTTATCTTCTTAGGACAAACAGGTGTTGGAAAAACACAATTAGCTAAAGTGTTAGCGCGTGAATTATTTGATTCTGAAGATTCTTTAATAAGAATAGACATGAGCGAATACATGGAAAAATTTGCAATTTCTAGATTAATTGGTGCACCTCCAGGGTATGTTGGTTATGAGGAAGGTGGTCAATTAACAGAAAAAATTCGCAGAAAACCATATGCAGTAGTTTTATTAGATGAAATTGAAAAAGCACATCCAGATGTGTTTAACATGTTGTTACAAATTTTAGATGATGGGCACATAACTGATAGTTTAGGAAGAAAAATTGATTTCAGAAACACGATCATTATTATGACTTCTAATATTGGAGCTCGTCAATTAAAAGATTTTGGTACTGGTGTTGGTTTTGGTACTTCCGCTAGAAAAAATCAATCAGATGAACACGCTAAAGGAATTATTGAAGGCGCTTTAAAAAAATCATTTGCTCCTGAATTTTTAAACAGGATTGATGATGTAATTGTTTTTAATGCTTTAGAAAGAGAGGATATTCATTCAATTATAGATATTGAACTTGATAAATTACTTCATAGAATCCTTGATTTGGGCTATACATTAAAGCTAAGCGATAAAGCAAAAGATTATATAGCTGACAAAGGTTTTGATAAAAAGTATGGAGCACGTCCTCTAAAGAGAGCTATTCAAAAATATATTGAAGATGCTCTAGCAGAAGAAATTGTGAATTCTAAATTGACAGAGGGAGATACAATTACTATGGATTTAGATGAGCAAAAAAATGATCTTACCATAAAAATAAAAAAGGGAAAGAAAGTTAAAGAGAAAAAAACAGAGGCTAAAGACTAATAAAAAACCCAAGCAATTGCTTGGGTTTTTTAATTTTATACTAATAGCATTATGTTTATTTAGCACTTAGAATAATTCATTAGCATCAATCTCCATCGCATTGATGAAATTAGACGCATTTTTGATATCATCAAACATGACTCTATCCTCTAAAACTATAGCAACATCTTTCCTAAATGAGTTTACAAATGACTCTAAAAATGGTGAGCTCTTCAATTTTCCAAAAGACAATCCTTGGGAAGCTGTAAATAATTCAATAGCTAATACAGTTTGAATATTATCAATTACTTTTTTACATTTAGTTGCTCCGTTGGCTCCCATACTCACGTGATCTTCTTGCCCATTACTTGATTCTATAGAATCCACACTAGATGGCGTTGCATATTGTTTGTTTTGACTTACAATGCTTGCAGCGGTATATTGCGGAATCATAAAACCACTATTTAAGCCAGGATTAGAAACCAAAAATGGAGGCAAATGTCTATGCCCAGAGACTAACTGATAGGTTCTACGTTCAGAAATATTTCCTAACTCTGCCATGGCTATGGCTAAAAAATCTAATGCCAATGCAAGAGGCTGACCATGAAAATTTCCTCCAGAAATGATCTGATCTTCTTCTACAAAAATATTAGGATTATCAGTAACTGAATTTATTTCAGTTAGAAAGGTTTTTGTTACAAATTTAATTGTGTCTTTGGTAGCTCCATGAACTTGTGGAATACAACGAAATGAATAAGGGTCTTGAACATGTGATTTTTCTTGATTAATAAGATGGCTATCCTCTAAAAACTGCCTTACTCTTTTTGCGGTCTTTACTTGACCATTATGAGGTCGAACTAAATGAACTAATTCATTAAACGGTTCTATTCTTCCATCAAAAGCTTCTAAAGAAAGTGTTCCTATTAAATCCGACAAGTAAGAAAGTTTGTGTGCATTTAATAAATTGTAAATTCCGAAAGCCGACATAAATTGAGTCCCATTTAATAAAGCCAAACCTTCTTTAGATTGAAGCTTAATTTTGTCCCAATTAAAGTGATCTAAAATTTCTTTCCCAGAAACTCTATGATCATTAAATTTTACTTCACCCAACCCAATTAGTGGCAGAGCTAAATGAGCTAAAGGAGATAAATCTCCGGAAGCACCTAGAGAACCTTGCTCATAAATTACTGGAAAAATATTATTATTGTAAAAATCGATTAAACGATTCACAGTTGCTAATTGTACTCCGGAATGACCATAACTTAAAGATTGTATTTTTAACAGCAACATCAATTTAATAATTTCATTTGGAACCTCATCTCCTGTTCCGCAAGCATGACTCATTACTAAATTTTCTTGTAGTTTCTGTAAATTTTCTCCTTTAATTTCTACATTGTATAGCGCACCAAATCCAGTATTAATTCCATAAATAGGCTTTACTACTGAAGACATTTTATCGTCTAAATAGGCCCTACATTTTTGTATACGTTCTTTTGCACTTTCAGAAAGCGAAAGCTTTTTATCATGTGCTAATATGTCCTGTATAATACTAAGATCTAATGGATTAGAGTCTATTACGTGTGTTGCAGCCATAAAGATTAGTTAACGTTGTAAAAATCAACAAACGATGTTGATTATGCAACAAATTTTAACAATTTTTCTATTCAAATAGTATTTATCTTTGAGAAAGTTTAAATTTTTTTATTAATGAGAAGATTAAGTCTAATAATTATAATCCTAACCTTATTAAGTTCTTGCCATGCAGAACATGCAAAAGGGTATTTAACATTCAGCGGAACCCTAGAAAACTCTAAAGACTCTACCCTAACAATTTTAGGTGATGGATTAACTAAAATCATCAAAATCTCAGATAACGGAACTTTTAAAGACACCCTAAAAGTTTCTGAAGCAGGTTTATTCAATATATATACCTCCAGCAACAAAAGAGGAATTGTTTTTTTAAAAAATGGATACCACATAAAATTAACTAGTAATTCAAATGATTTTTTTAATAGTTTTAAATGTGAGGGAAATGATGAAGGAGCAGATAGTAATAATTTTTTTGTAAGTCGATATAACTTTGGCCAAAGTTCTGGAAATATTAGAGGGTTTATGATTCTAGAAAAAGAAGCATTTAAAAGTAAAATAAATTATTTCAGAAAAGGAATGGATAGTATTTCTAAAATTTACCCTAATGCCAATAAGTTAATAGTTAATGATTCTGATGAACAATATGAAAACTTTTTTAAAAAATTAGAGGATAATTATGACGTAATGCATGCTCAAATTTTAGAGCAAGTAATTAGTGAAGAGAAATTAAAAAAAGGAAATAAAGCACCAAATTTTTCAAATTATGAGAACTATAATGGGGGAACTTCTTCACTATCAGATTTTATAGGAAGTTATGTATATATTGACATTTGGGCCACTTGGTGTAGACCTTGTATCGCTCAATTCCCTTACCTAAAAATGCTTGAAAAAGAATACAAAAATAAAAATATTTCATTTCTAAGTATTTCTACAGATGATGACCGAAGATCAAATGGAAGCTGGGAAAAAGCACGCGATAAATGGACAACAATGGTAAAAGGCAGAAACCTAACAGGAATACAATTATGGGCAGGAAAAGATGATGCACGCTTTTCTAAAGAATATATGATAAGAAGTATTCCACGTTTTATCTTAATTGATCCTAAAGGTAATATTATTGACAGTAATACCTTGAGTCCAGCGAATCCATCGCTAAGAAAATTATTAGATGAACTACCGGGAATTTAAAATAAAAAAGTCGAGATAAACATCTCGACTTTTTTATTTTAAATTGATATGAATCTATTCTTTATAAACTCCCATTTCAGCATACTTTTCCATTCTGGTAGATACTATTTTCTCATCTGACATACCTTTTAATTCTTCAAAAGAACTTAAGATGGTATTTTTCACAGCTTCAAAAGCTCCTTCTCTATTAGAATGAGCACCACCAACAGGTTCTTTTATAATGCCATCAATTAACTTAAGACGTTTCATATCTTCACCAGTTAACTTTAGCGCAGCTGCTGCTTGCTCTTTATATTCCCAACTTCTCCACAAAATAGATGAACAAGATTCAGGAGAAATAACAGTATACCAAGTATTCTCCATCATGTATACTCTATTACCAACACCAATACCTACTGCTCCTCCAGATGCACCTTCACCAATAACTATGGTTATGATGGGTGTTTTTAATCGAGTCATTTCTAAAATATTTCTAGCTATAGCCTCACCCTGACCTCTTTCTTCTGCTTCAAGTCCTGGATAAGCTCCTGGGGTATCTAATAAAGTAACTACTGGGATCCCAAACTTTTCAGCCATTTTCATTAAGCGTAATGCCTTTCTGTAACCTTCAGGATTTGCCATTCCAAAGTTTCTATACTGACGAGTTTTTGTATTGTACCCTTTTTGCTGACCAATAAACATAAATGACTGATCCCCTATTTTACCTAAACCACCAATCATGGCCTTATCATCTTTCACATTTCTGTCTCCATGTAATTCCATGAAGGTATTACCACATATGGCTTTAATATAGTCTAGAGTATAAGGTCTGTTTGGATGTCTAGATAATTGAACTCTTTGCCATGGAGTTAAATTTTTATAGATTTCTTTTTTTGTTTTTTCTAGCTTCTTCTCAATTTTTTTACACGTAGCAATAACATCAACATCACTGTCTACTCCTATTTCATAACATTTTTCCAACTGCTCCTTCAATTCTTTAATAGGTAATTCGAAGTCTAAATATTCCATAGTTTGGTAATTTATTTTCTATAAAATTGATTCATAAAAATCTATTCTTAAACATTACAAACTTACTACAAAATTGT
>Ga0209094_1002033_pt1 | contig 10728 bp, 13 predicted proteins | sample COGITO_mtgs_1004_2_FD_184790 | JGI IMG/M metagenome (GOLD analysis project Ga0209094, IMG submission 184790) | Pelagic marine microbial communities from North Sea - COGITO_mtgs_100430 (SPAdes) (version 2) | ecosystem: Environmental > Aquatic > Marine > Epipelagic ...
CAAATGGATAGAGGTGATTTAGATTACGACGACGAAAACGTGTACTGGAAAGGTAAAAAATATTCACGAGCTGATATGAAGGAAGGTGCTAAAAACTTGCCTTGGGAAGCCGAGGCTTATAGAAGATCATAATGAAGACATCTAAGACAGGTTATTTAAAAAACAGTCCTGATGTTAACAAGCCTCAAAATATTATACTAGGAGGCGATATAACAATGAAAGGAGTCGAGTTTAAAGTACTAGGTACTGATGACCGAGGATATACAAAAGTAATGTACCCAGGATATGATTATAAATTTCCCGGCGCGAAATACGTAACAGAAACACCAATTAAAAAATAAATATGGAATCATTTAAACAAAAAAGAGCTAACTTATTAAAAGACAACCCAATCGCATCTCACGGATCTTGGATTTCAAAACATTCAATTGCAGCTGGATCACCAGTACATATGGGAGGATCTGGAAAAAGTCCTTTGTATGAAGATGAGAAAAGTCTGGAATCAGTCGTTAGAACTAAGAAGCATGGAGCTTTAGGAGGCCAAATGATGCCTGATCAGTCATATAAACCAAGAGAAGAATGGCAGAAAAAAGCTCAACTTGAAGAAAGAAAAGCTAGAGCTAAAGCTGATACAAGATCTGGAGCAGAAAAAAAGGCAGAATTGTTAGCTAAAAGAGAGGCTAAGAAAGCAGCTGACAAGAAATCCGGTGAGTAATAAATAATTGTAATTATATGTAATTATAATATTATAACAATTAAATTTAATATTATGAAAAAATTACTTATAACAATAACTTTATTTTTTACGGCTTTAACATCTAAAGCTCAAGAAGCATTTGAAGGTGTTTGGACTATGGAAGGCTCGTCGTATAAAACTGTTATGTTAGCTAGCGATTATGCTGTTGTTAAAATTATTAATTATAGTTTTAAAGAAGATGCTACACTTAATGAAGTTATACTGAGCCAAACAGATACTACTATGACTACTTCAATACACAATCCAAGAAATGGTTATACTATTGGAATGTCTTATACTGTTATAGACGAAGACACTTTACAATGTGTTTTTACAGGAGATGAAAATAGCACGGTTTTACTGAAAAGAGAATAAATGAAAAAAATAATTCAATGGCTATCAGGTGGCGTTATCAAAGAGATTGGTAACGTCATCGATAAGCTTACTACAACCGAGGAAGAAAGGTTAGAAGTAAAGAAACAAATACAGCAGATATTAGAAGACGCAGATACTAAAGCTCAATTAGAGGTTAGTAAGCGTTGGGAAGCAGATATGAAGTCTGATAGTTTTTTAAGTAAAAACATTAGACCAATGATCTTAATATATCTAACTGTAATTTTTACGTCTCTAGCTTTCTTTGATGGTAATATCGGTGAGTTTGGGCTGGCTAAAGAATATATACCAATATTTCAAACATTGCTAGTAACCGTTTACGGAGCTTACTTTGTAGGTAGAACTTGGGAAAAAGCAAAATCAATAACAAACAATAAATAAAAAAAATGGGAACATTCGGAATAACATATGGTCTTGTAGGTAAAGCACTAGCTATCGGCGGTGGAACGGCAACCATAACGCCAACCTCTGCTTGGGAGTTTGAAAACCAATCTGGAACTTTAGGTACTAACTTAACAGGTTCTTCAATATATTCTGGTACAGGTGGGAATATCGTAGGCATATTATCTGGAACCGTAGGTGCTCAAGGTGAAATACAAACCGCTACTGTAGTAGATGGAGGCAGTGGATATGCAACAGCAACAGACGTACCTGTTATAAATCCAGAGAGTGGATTAGGAACTGGAGCAGAATTAGACATTACTGCTGTGGGTGGTGCAATAACTGTTGCTGGGACTTTTGGAGAGCCAGGATCTGGATATAGACAAGGAGATATTGTAACGGTATCTGGAGGTGACGGCAATGCAACAATTAGAATAAACGTGTTAAGTTCAAATCCAAACGCAACGGACGCTGTTACATTTAATGCTGTTCCTGCTGGAACAATTTTACCAGTAGCGTTTGATTATATTCTTTCTGGCCCAGCAGATATGGTTGCGTTAAAATAGTTAAAAATCAAGTAACTATATTATTATAAACAATTAAATTAAATCAAATGAGTAAGATCACAGATGAACAATTAAAAAGTATCAACGAAGGTCAAAAAGAATTAATGACAATAGTTAATCAAATAGGTATTTTAGAGTCTCAAAAACATAGTCTATTACATCAAGTAGCAGACGCTAATAAAGTTGTAGAAGATTTAAAAGCTGAACTCGAAAAAGAGTATGGAGCTATTGATATCGACCTAACGACTGGAGAATATACTGAAGTAGAAAAAGACTCTAAACTTACAAAAGCTTAGGATGTCTTCTATTGTAAGAAAAATAAGTATTGGTTCTGACTACAAAAATGATGCTATGCATTATTCTGTAGGTCAACAAGTTTATGGAGGTCACGAGATTTCACATATACTTCTTGACGAGTCTGATAACTCTTATAATATTCACATTAAGAAAAACAACGAGGTAATGCCATGGAAGAAGTTTAACTCTCACATGGCAATATCTGTTGAATATGACTTAGAGTATTGAAAGGAATATACGACTTTATAGTAGAACCGTTAGGTGAAAAATACAGTAATAAAATAAAAATAGGTGATAAAGAGTTAGTTTTAAACACAAAGATTGAAGACTTCAAGTTTGTAAATAGACTAGCTAAAGTAATAGAAACACCTAAAGCTTTTAATACTGGTATTGATGTTGGTGATATAATTGTTATACACCAAAACGTGTTTAGAGTATTCTATGACATGAAGGGTAATAAAAAGAAAAGTAGATCTTGGTTCAAAGATGATTTGCATTTTTGCGCAATAGATCAAATTTATTTATATAATAAAGGTGACAAGTGGAGGTCTTTTGGAGACAGATGCTTTATTTCACCTATAAAAGATACAGAGTCTATAACGCTAGATAAAGAAAGAAGCCTTGTTGGTATATTAAAATATGACAATAGCTCCTTAAATGCGCTAGGAATTAATTCAGGAGACTTAGTTGGTTATACGCCAAACGGAGAATGGGAGTTTTTAATTGACGGAAAAAGACTATACTGTATGAAATCTAATGATATCGTAATTAAATATGAACACCAAGGAAACGAAGTTGAATATAATCCAAGCTGGGCAAAAAGCAGTTGAGGAATTAATCAAAGTGGCTAAAGAAGCTATTGTTGATTCAGATGACGATATATCAGCAGATAGATTAAAGAATGCTGCAGCTACAAAAAAACTAGCTATATTCGATGCTTTTGAAATATTGAATAGAATAGAAGCTGAAGAAAACTTGTTAAACGAAAAACCTGTAGAAGTAAAAGAAGAAAAGTCTTTTAGAGGATTTGCAGAAGGGAGATCTAAATAATGTACGAGCAAACTTTATATAAAGTATTAGAAGACCACGTAAAGCCTAAAGTTCTTAAAAGAATGAATAGGTATAAGAAGTGGGAATATGGGTACAACGAAGAACACGACTTAATAGTCATAAGTAAAACTGGCGAAATAGGTGAAATATATGAGATACAAGATCTCGTGATAGCTTTGCCAAAAGAAAATGATGTTGTTACTTTTGAAGATAACAAATGGTCGCACACTGAATACCCAAAAGAATTAAGTAAAATTAAATCCGTATTTGACTGGGAAGAATACCCGTTAGATTTTAAAGAAAAATGGTATGATTACATCGATAAAGAATTTACAAGGCGTGAAGAAGGTTTTTGGTTTATTAACAAAGACAAGCCTACTTATATTACTGGCACTAACTATATGTACTTGCAGTGGAGCAAGATTGACGTTGGGCAACCAGACTTTAGGGAATCAAACAGATTATTCTACATATTCTGGGAAGCTTGCAAGGCGGACAAGCGTTCATACGGGATGTGCTACCTTAAGAATAGAAGATCCGGTTTTTCGTTCATGGCAAGCGGGGAGACCGTTAACCAAGCAACAATATCTACAGATGCACGCTTTGGTATACTCTCGAAATCTGGACCCGATGCAAAGAAAATGTTTACTGACAAAGTTGTCCCGATATCAGTCAACTATCCCTTCTTCTTCAAACCAATACAAGACGGTATGGACAGGCCGAAAACAGAGCTCGCGTACAGGGTACCCGCGTCAAAATTCACAAGGCGTAAACTCGACTCCAACGAGAAGCTCCAAGAAATCACCGGACTTGACACGACCATCGACTGGAAGAACACAGGGGACAACTCCTATGACGGGGAAAAACTAAAACTACTAGTACACGATGAAAGTGGAAAGTGGGAAAGACCAACCAATATATTAAATAACTGGAGGGTTACAAGAACTTGTTTAAGACTAGGTTCGAGAATTATAGGTAAGTGCATGATGGGATCAACATCAAATGCTTTAGATAAAGGAGGAGATAATTTTAAAAAACTTTACAATGATTCAGACGTTACACAAAGAAACGCCAATGGACAGACTCGCTCAGGACTCTATTCTTTGTTCATACCTATGGAATGGAACTACGAAGGCTACATTGATTCTTATGGCTTTCCTGTATTCAACACACCAAAAAAAGAAGTATTAGGTCCTCTTGGAGACGCTATAACTCAAGGTGTAATAGAATATTGGGACAATGAGGTAGAAGGATTAAAGCAAGATCAAGATGGTTTAAATGAATTTTATAGGCAGTTTCCACGCACAACTAAGCATGCGTTTAGAGATGAGTCTAAAGAATCTTTATTTAACTTAACAAAAATATACGAGCAAATAGATTTTAATGAAGATCTTAAAAACTCAATAAATGTTACTCAAGGAAGCTTTCAATGGCAGAATGGAGAGAAAGATACAAAAGTTATATTTGTTCCAAATAAAAGCGGAAGATTCAGAGTTTCCTGGATTCCACCTTTAAATCTACAAAATCGTGTGATAATAAAGGGTGGACTGAAATATCCAGGTAATGAACACTGTGGAGCGTTTGGTTGTGATAGTTATGATATATCAGGTACTGTTGACAAAAGAGGGTCAAATGGATCTTTACACGGCTTAACTAAGTTTAGCATGGAGGACGTACCTCCAAATCATTTCTTTTTAGAATATATAGCTAGACCACAAACCGCTGAAATATTTTTTGAAGATGTTCTAATGGCCTGCGTATTTTACGGAATGCCGATACTAGCAGAGAATAACAAACCTAGATTATTATACCATTTTAAAAGAAGAGGTTATAGACGCTTCTCTATAAACAGACCAGATAGAAAATATAACAAACTATCAATAACAGAGAAAGAATTAGGTGGAATACCTAATTCAAGTGAAGATATAAAACAAGCACATGCTGCTGCAATTGAAACTTATATAGAATCATACGTTGGTTTAAAAGAAACTGGATATGGTGATATGTATTTTCAAAGAACATTAGAAGACTGGGCTAAGTTTAACATAAACAACAGAACAAAGCATGATGCTTCTATTAGTTCTGGTTTAGCTTTAATGGCTTGCAACAAACACAGATATGCTCCGTCTAACCCAGTTAGAAGAGAAGCTGTAAATTTAGGTATTAAAAAATATGACAATAAAGGTGTCAATTCAAAAATTATAAGTTAAATGGGTATATACACTAACACTAATAGCGCTTTTCCAAGCCAAGTAGTAAGCGATGCTGAAAAAGCTAGCTGGGAATACGGAACTCAAGTTGCTCAAGCAATAGAGTATGAGTGGTTTGACCAAGGTAGAACTGGAGGTAATAGGTACTTAACAAACTGGAATAATTTCCACTCGTTAAGACTATACGCTAGAGGTGAACAACCCGTGCAGAAATATAAAGATGAATTATCTATTAATGGTGATTTGTCTTATCTTAATTTAGACTGGAAGCCAGTGCCTATTTTGTCTAAGTTTGTAGACATTGTAGTTAATGGTATATCGCAAAAGTCTTATGACATTAAAGCTTATTCTCAAGATCCTAGCTCAGTAAAGAGAAGAACTGAATATGCTAGCAAGCTTCAAGAAGATATGGTAGCTAAAGAATACTTAGACAACCTAAAGCAAACGCTAGGTATTGACTTACATCAATCACCAAGTGGAATCACAGTTCCAGAATCTAAAGAAGAGCTAGAATTGCATATGCAACTTAGCTACAAGCAGTCAATTGAAATAGCAGAAGAAGAAGCTATATCAACTGTGTTTGCTCAAAACAAATACGATCTTGTAAGACGTAGATTAAACATGGATCTTACAACAATTGGTATTGCTGTTGGTAAAACTAATTTTAATACAGCTGAAGGAATTACTGTTGATTACGTAAATCCAGCTCACGTGGTTCACTCATACACAGAAGATCCAAACTTCGAAGATATATACTACGTAGGCGAAGTAAAGTCTATAACAATACCAGAGCTTAAAAAAGAGTTTCCTGGTATATCAGAAGAAGAATTAAAAAGAATACAAGAAACACCTGGCAACAGACAATATGTAACTGGTTGGGGTAATTACGACGAAAACACTGTACAGGTTATGTACTTTGAATATAAGACTTACCACAATCAAGTATTTAAAATAAAACAAACAGATTCAGGATTATTAAAAGCTCTTGAAAAGCCAGATACGTTTGATCCGCCTGAAAATGATAACTTTGAAAGAGTGTCTAGATCAATAGAGGTCTTATACACTGGAGCTAAAGTTTTAGGAACTAATACTATATTAGACTGGGGCTTAGCAGAGAACATGTCTAGACCAATGGCAGACACAACTAAGGTTGAAATGAATTACACAATATGTGCTCCTAGAATGTATAAGGGACGCATAGAGTCTGTTGTAAGTAAATGTGTTGGATTTGCAGATATGATTCAGCTAACGCATCTTAAATTGCAACAGGTAATGTCTAGGATGGTACCAGATGGTGTTTACTTAGATATGGACGGCTTAGCTGAGGTTGATCTTGGTAATGGAACTAACTACAATCCTGCGGAAGCATTAAATATGTATTTCCAAACTGGTTCTATTGTAGGTAGATCAATGACACAAGACGGTGATATGAATCCAGGTAAAGTGCCTATTCAAGAACTTAATAGTTCTAGCGGACTTGGTAAAATACAAGCACTTATACAGACGTATCAATATTATTTACAAATGATACGAGATGTGACCGGGTTAAACGAAGCGAGAGATGGAAGCACGCAAGATAAGAACTCATTAGTAGGTCTTCAAAAGATGGCAGCTAATGCGTCTAATGTAGCGACTAGACATATCAAGCAAGCTAGTTTATATCTTACGTTAAAGCTAGCAGAGAACGTATCTCTTAAAATAGCGGATGCTTTATATTTTCCATTAACAGCTGAATCTCTCAAAAACTCTATATCAACTTTTAATGTTGAAACATTACAACAAGTAGTTGATTTAAACTTATATGACTTTGGTATATTCTTAGAATTAGAACCAGATGACGAAGAGCAAGCTAAATTAGAGCAAAATATTCAAGTTGCATTAGGCCAAGGAGGTATTGACCTAGAAGACGCTATTGATTTAAGACAAATTAAAAATCTTAAACTAGCTAATCAAATGCTTAAAGTAAAACGTAAGCAAAAAGCTATTCAAGATCAGGCTAACCAACAAGCTAATATACAAGCTCAAGCTGCTGCTCAAGCGGAAACCGCAGAGAAAACAGCTATGGCTGAAGTTCAAAAACAAGAAGCTATATCAGGGTCTAAAGTTCAGTACGAGCAAGCTAGATCTCAGATGGAAATAAACAAAATGCAAATAGCAGCTGATTTAGAAAAAATTAAAATGCAACAGAAGTTTGAATATGATATGCAGCTTAAGCAAATCGAAGTTCAAGCTATACAGCAAAAAGAAGCAGCTATAGAAGATAGAAAAGATAAACGTAGCAAAATGGAAGCTACACAACAAAGTGAAATGATAAGCCAACGTCAAAACGATAGCTTACCTAAAGACTTTGAAAACGAACCCGATATGGGTATGCAAGCTTTCATGTAGAAAGTAAACAATTATTTAATTATATTATATTATGTCAGAAGTAAAAACAAATGAACCTGTTAAACAGGAGGGTGAGTTTAAAATTAAAAAGAAAACTCCAAAAAAACTAACAACACCAAGCAGTGAACCTGTTAAAGTTAACATCAAAGAACCTTTAGTAGAGGTTCCAGCAGAGGTTACCAAGGTGGTAATACCAAAAGAAGATGCCATTCAAATCGGAGAAACAAAGGAAGTTCTTGTGGAAGAACCATCCGGAGATAGCACTCAGGTGGGAGAACAAGTACAAAAGCCCGTCGAAGATGCTAAAGAGTTTACACCAATCAAAGAAGTTGAAGTAGCTAAAGTAGAAGCTGAAGTTAAAGAAGCTTTAAGAGATGAAAAAGTTTTAGGTAAACAATTACCTGAAAACATTGAAAAACTAGTTAGCTTTATGGAAGAAACTGGTGGAACAATTGAAGATTACACAAGGCTTAATGCCGATTACTCTAATGTAGATGAAAAAACATTGTTAAAAGAGTATTACAAAAAAAATAAACCTTATTTAGATAATTCAGATGTTGAACTTCTTTTAGAAGATTTTGACTATGACGAAGATCTAGAAGAGGAAAGAGATATACGTAAGAAAAAACTTGCGTTTAAAGAAGAAGTTGCAAAAGCCAAAGGCTTTTTAGAAGAGACTAAGAGTAAATATTACGACGAGATCAAGTTGAGACCGGGCGTTACTCAGGATCAGCAAAAAGCAGTGGACTTTTTCAACCGATACAACAAGCAGCAGGAAGTAGCTGAGCAACAACATTCACAGTTTCAAGAAAGTACTAAACAACTTTTCAACGATGATTTCGAAGGTTTCGATATTAAAGTCGGTGACAAGAGCTATAAGTACAACATTCAAAACCGTGAAAAAGTTGCAGAAAACCAATCAAATATTAACAACCTTGTCGGGAAGTTCCTAGACTCAGATGGTAATGTTAGTGACACGAAAGGTTATCATAAAGCTATGTATGCCGCTGACAATGTGGATAAGATTGCCTCTCATTTTTATGAGCAAGGAAAAGCTGACGCAGTTAAAGACGTTATGAACAAATCAAAAAACTTAAGTGACACCAAAGCTAGGTCTCAACAAGGTGATGTGTTTGTAAACGGGTATAAGGTTAAAGCTATTTCAGGTACTGACTCCTCGAAATTAAGAATAAAAACAAAGAAATTTAACTAAAAAAACAAAACAATTATGAGTTTAACTCCTCAATTTGGTACTATTGTACCTTCAGGATCTCAGCAAGTATTGAATTCTAACTATTTACAATTCAACACTGGCGCAGGAAATGATTTTGCACAGCAATATCTACCTGAAATTTACGAACAAGAAGTAGAGCGTTACGGAAACCGTACGTTATCTGGTTTCTTAAGAATGGTTGGCGCTGAAATGCCAATGACTTCAGATCAAGTAATTTGGTCAGAACAAAATAGACTACATGTATCTTATGATAGTTGTACTTATGCAGGTGGAGCACCTACAATACTTATTATCGGCGGTGGAGCACAGGCTCAAAATGTAATTTCTATAAACGATACAGTTGTTCTTTTAGATACTGTAACTGGATTAGAAGCAAAAGCTATTGTAACAGGATCGGCTGCAGGAGCAGGTGGTGTAGGAAACATTACTTTACAATTTTACAATGGAAATGTATTAAATACAGCTGGTTCTGTGTTTACTTCTGGAAGTATTAAAGTATTTGTATACGGTTCAGATTATACTAAAGGAACTACTATTGGTGCAGGCGCAGGTAATTCAGCTGTAAGAACATCTATAAACCCTTCATTCACTCAATATTCTAATTCACCAATCATCATTAGAGATCAGTACGTGGTATCTGGTTCTGATATGGCTCAAATTGGATGGGTAGAAGTTGCGACTGAAGACGGAACATCTGGATATCTATGGTATTTAAAAGCTGAATCTGAAACTCGTTTACGTTTTGAGGATTACTTAGAGATGTCCATGATCGAGGGTGAATTTAACCAGAATGCTGGAGCTGGAGCTTATCAAGCCGCTCAACTTCCAGGAACACAAGGTTTATTCTCTGCTATCCAAACTCGTGGTAACGTAGAAGTAGGATTTACTGCTGCTGCTGGACTTGACGAATTTGATGCTATCCTTAAGAATTTAGATACTCAAGGAGCTATTGAAGAAAACATGTTATTCTTACAAAGACAAACATCTCTTGATTTTGATGATATGCTAGCTGCTATCTCTGGTGGATTTGCCGGTGGAACTGCTTTTGGTTTATTTGAAAACTCAGAAGAAATGGCTTTAAACTTAGGATTTAGCGGTTTCCGTAGAGGATCTTACGATTTCTATAAGACTGACTGGAAATACTTAAATGATGCCTCTACTCGTGGAGCTATCAATGGTATCAGTTCTGTTGAAGGTGTATTAGTACCAGCTGGAACTTCCACTGTTTACGATCAGATTTTAGGAACTAACATTCGTCGACCATTCCTACACGTGCGATACAGAGCTTCTCAAGGAGACGATCGTAGAATGAAGTCTTGGTTAACTGGTTCTGCTGGTGGTGCATTTACTTCAACTCTTGATGCTATGGAAGTAAACTTCCTATCTGAAAGATGTTTAGTAACTCAAGCTGCTAACAACTTTGTACTTTTCAAAGGAATCTAGTAACACAACAATAACAATCCCTGCCTTCGG
>Ga0209094_1002051_pt1 | contig 10662 bp, 7 predicted proteins | sample COGITO_mtgs_1004_2_FD_184790 | JGI IMG/M metagenome (GOLD analysis project Ga0209094, IMG submission 184790) | Pelagic marine microbial communities from North Sea - COGITO_mtgs_100430 (SPAdes) (version 2) | ecosystem: Environmental > Aquatic > Marine > Epipelagic ...
TAACGCTTGGCGATAACCTCTCTGGAACTGCTGGAAAGACAACACTGCGAGATGCACCCGTCGTGGTCAAGCTTCGCCGTTAAGGTTGCGGCATTTTTTGGTGACTTTTTTTTGCTGTTGAAAAAAAGTTACTGGCTGTCGGGCCACCCCCGACGACCTTGACCTTAAAACTAAAACAGAAAAAGTGAAAATCCAGAATACAAAATACTATCAGATAGGGTTTAAAAATCTAGGCTCTGACTATCACTCCACAGCTAAAAACTAATATTGGACGTAAAGCCTAATACAAGTGCAGCACAAAAAGTACCCCCTATACCGCTTGGCGATAAGCCCTCTGGAACTGCTGGACAGAAAACACTACGAGATGCACCCGTCATGGTCAAGCTTCGCCGTTAAGGTTGCGGCATTTTTGGTTACTTTTTCTGCTGCTGGAAAAAGTGACTGGCATGTCGGGCCACTCCCGACGACCTTGAACTTAAAACTATAAAAAGAAATGTAAAACCTCAGAATATTCCATCACCACTAACTATTTAATATACAAAACTCTGTCAGCCTGACAACCAACCTTTCAAAATCATTGAGTCCTATTATGCTTAGGCACTTTCCTCTCATTTTTGATACTTCTGATATTCATTATTCAAGTAATTAAAAAAGAACAATGATCACCCTCTACATCGCTATTCACACCGCATAAAAACCTTTTCTATATCTACTCACCCCTTTTTTAACTCATTGAGCCAACTTGGCACAATACCTGCTCTCCTTAATAGAGATATTGTTATAGCAGCCTTATCTTTATTGCCTATCCCATACATCTGTCATGGTTTTATTGGCAAATAGGGCCTGCTCTCACCGCTTAAAGATGAAAATAATGAGTAAATACGGGTTATACGCGCCTTTTTTAAAGCAGCATCAATTAACTGAGGCCTACTTAGTGCAGGCGGAGCAGTGGTTTGCACCATTGATAAACGAAACGCTCTCTCTTTTAAGTGCAGCGCCAGAAAAAACCTTAGTGATTGGCATCAATGGCTGCCAGGGCTCGGGCAAATCAACACTGGCCAACTATTTACGCACCACCTTGGTGCTTGCGCACAATGTTGAGTCAATTTGTGTGTCACTCGATGATTTTTATCTAACTAAGAATGATCGCCTGGCATTAGCTGAATGCAAACACCCTCTTCTTTCTACACGTGGCGTACCGGGCACTCACGATGTCGCCTTAGCTATTCAACAGCTCAAGGCTTTAAAAGAACAAAGCACAGGCACAGTTGAGTTACCCGTTTTCGATAAAAGCCATGACGACCGAGATATAGCAAACCCCCAAGTTGTTGAACTACCCATTAAAGTGATTATTGTTGAAGGCTGGTGCCTTGGCGCTGAACCACAAACAGCCGCGCAACTTGAAACAGCTATTAATACATTAGAAAGTCAACAAGATGCTAACGGCGAATGGCGTGAGTTCGTGAACAAGGCATTAGATAAAGATTACGCCGATTTATTTGCCTTAGTGGATTGCTGGCTAATGCTAAAAGCCCCATCGTTTGATTGCGTTTACCAATGGCGCATGGAGCAAGAACAAAAAATGGCAACAAAACTGGGCGTTGATTTTTTGTCTGAAGATAACCAAGCGCATCCTGGCATTATGAATACTGAAGAGCTTCAGCATTTTATTGATCACTACCAGCGCATTACCGAACACGGTTTCACTACCCTGCCTAAAAAAATGCACCATTTATATGAGCTAGATACACAGCGAAAAATTATAAGCCATAGCCAACCCGTAACAATGACAAGCGCCACAACAGCGGGAATAAAATGAACAGACCCTTACTTTTTACTGACCTTGATGGCTCATTATTGGATCACGATACTTATTCGCATACAGCGGCCAGCCCAACATTGGCGTTATTAAGATCGTTGGCCGTACCCGTTATTCCTACTACTAGTAAAACCTTGGCCGAACTCTTACCCATTCGTGCTGCACTTAATAATACGGATCCATTTATTGTTGAAAACGGCGCGGCTATTTATATTCCTGTTGGCTATTTTGCAAAGCAACCGGATAACACCACGCTATGCGTAAAAGAAGGATACGAATTCTGGGAATATAGCCAAGCACCTACGCGTGCACATTGGCAACAACTACTTGGCAAGTTAAGCGCGCAATTTAATAATCAGTTTTCTGGAAAATACATTGATTTCCAACACCTAGGAACCCAAGGCATTGCAGATTTAACAGGCTTGTCATTAGCCCAAGCAGCGCTTGCCAACCAACGCGGCTTTAGTGAGCCCATACACTGGCTAGGCAATAATGTTGAGAAAAAACAATTTATAGCCGCATTAGAAAGCATAGGCGCACATATTGTTGAAGGCGGACGTTTCTTACACCTAATTGATCGCCATGCCTGCAAGGGCGCTGCCATGCAAAGACTAACAGCCAGCTTTAAAGAGAACGGCAAACATAATCAGTATATTTGCATTGCCGCCGGTGATAGCCATAACGATATTTCTATGCTGGAAGCCGCAGATATTGCCGCGGTTATTCGATCACCCGTTCATTCGGCCCCTATTTTAAAGCGCGAAGAGAATAATTATATAAGCGAGCACTTTGGCCCAGAAGGCTGGAATGAAGTGATTGCCAAAATTTTAGAAAAAGACATTAAAGAAAAAGATATTACAGAAAAAATTGAAAACTGAGCACCAAAATACTCATTAACATAAAAATTATAACCAGGAAATCATCATGGCTGACTTTTATCAAAACGGAATTATCACCACGCTGCATAATTTATCTAACCGCTCTGTCGATGATTTAGAAGCAGAGTTGGAAACTTTTCGTGAAGAGCGACCCATGGCCGTTATATTGCCGTCGCTTTTTTCAGAGCTTGAAGGGCCGGCTTTAAGCGGCATTATCGAAGAGTTAAAAAACGCTTCTTATCTTGATGAAGTCATTATTGGCCTAGACCGCGCCACAGAAGAACAATTTCGATATGCGTTAAAATTCTTTTCTAAGCTACCACAAAAATTTCGCGTGCTATGGAATGATGGCCCAGCCATGCAGGCCATCCATCAAAAGCTTGAAGCCAGTGGTTTAGCTCCCAGGCAAGCAGGCAAAGGCAGAAACGTTTGGTATTGCATGGGCTATGTATTAGCCGCCACCAAAGCCGAAGCCGTTGCATTACATGATTGCGACATCACAACTTATAAACGCGACATGCTAGCTCGCTTAATATATCCGGTTGCCAACCCAAAATTTAATTATGAATTTTGCAAAGGCTTTTATGCTCGAGTCGCTAACGGACAATTTAATGGGCGAGTAAGCCGCTTATTAGTGAGCCCACTTTTAAATGCCTTGAAAAAAATATGCGGTGAACGCGAGTATTTACAATATATGGATAGTTTCCGCTACTCACTCGCCGGTGAGTTTTCTTTTCGCCGCGATGTACTCAACGATATTCGCATTCCGAGCGACTGGGGATTAGAAATTGGCGTACTATCTGAAATGCATAGAAACTATTCACTCAACCGACTCTGCCAAGTTGATATTGCTGATACTTATGATCACAAGCATCAAGATTTATCGTCAAATGATGACCAGGGTGGCCTATCGAAAATGTCTATCGATATTTCAAAAGCCTTATTCAGAAAACTCGCCACACAAGGTGTTACTTTTAATGCCGAATCATTCCGCACATTAAAAGCCACTTACTTTCGCATGGCTCTCGACTTTGCCGATGCCTATCATAACGATGCGGCAATGAATAACTTATCATTTGATATTCACAAAGAAGAACAGGCCATAGAAATGTTTGCAGAAAACATTATGAAAGCCGGTGAAGCGTATCTTGATAGACCCATGGAAACGCCTTTTATCCCTTGCTGGAACCGTGTACGTAGCGCCTTCCCCGATATTTTTACAGAAATTTCTGAAGCCGTAGAAAGTGATCGCATTAAATATAGCTAAGCATTTTTAATTTTTTTACTTGAATAAAGACACCATTATGAATAACGATTTAAATCAGCGCGTATATAACCACTTAAAAGTTATTTACGAAAATATTTACGATACCGCTAAAAACGCAGCTCATGACACTATTTATGAAGCGCCTAAAGTCGATATTGATATTACTGCTGTAGCGGCACAGGCACTTGAGGCAATGCGGTTATCGCCTCAGGCGCCAGCGCCAAAATCACACCAAAACCAGTGGTCAGAACGCGACATCATATTAATTAGCTATGGTGATAGCATTGTTAACACTGAACAAAAACCTTTAGTCACACTTAAACACTTTATTGATAACTATACCAACGGCACTATTAATAGCCTGCATATTTTACCGTTTTTCCCTTTTAGTTCGGATGATGGTTTTTCTGTTATTGACTTTATGCAGGTTAACTCTAGCTTGGGTGATTGGCAGGAAATCTCCACCATCGCGTCTGAATACCGATTAATGGCTGATCTTGTGATTAACCATTGCTCGCAAGAAAGCCTTTGGTTTAAAAACTTTATAGCCGATGAATCACCGGGTAAAAAATACTTCTACACAGAGGACCCTAATCAAGATACCTCTCATGTAGTGCGACCAAGAACAAACCCATTATTACGAGCGGTAGAAACTAAACATGGCTTAGAGCATGTTTGGTGTACTTTTAGCCATGACCAAGTCGACTTAGATTTTCGTAACCCAGAAGTGCTTCTTGAGTTTATTAAAATCGTTAGGTACTACCTAGACAAAGGTGTGCGTATCTTTCGCCTTGATGCCGTAGCTTTTGTCTGGAAAAAATCCGGCACTAGCTGCATTAACCTCACTGAAACACACGAAATTGTTCGACTGCTTAGGCTCTTAATAGAACATGCAGAAAGTGACGCTATTATTATTACTGAGACCAACATACCGAACCGAGAAAATTTAGAATATTTTGGCAACGCGAATGAAGCTCATTGTATTTATAATTTCTCACTGCCACCGCTGTTAGTGCACACGCTTATTTCAGGCAATAGCTACTATTTAAAACAGTGGATGATGAGCATGCCGCCGGCACAAAACGGCACTACGTATTTTAATTTTATCGCCTCACATGATGGCATTGGCTTGCGTCCGACTGAGGGACTTCTTTCAGAGCGCGAAATTGATAATCTCTCTGCGATTATGGAAAACTTCGGTGGCCGAATATCTTATCGAGAATTAGCGGGTGGCAAAACCAAACCTTATGAAATTAATATTTCATTGTTTGACGCACTGCAAGGCACGCATGCCGGCCCCGACAAATACAATATCGAACGCTTTATTTGTGCCCATGCCATTATGCTGGCACTCGAAGGTATTCCTGGTATTTATATCCATAGCTTAATGGGTACGCGTAATGACTATGACAAATGCGATACCACTGGTCATAACCGTTCCATCAATCGTCACCAATGGGATTATCCGCAGTTACAAGAAAAACTGGCCGATCCTGACAATCAACATGCCATTGTTTTTGGCGAAATCAAAAGCTTATTGGCCACACGTATTCAGCAAGCAGCCTTTCATCCTAATGCCACGCAATTCACTTTGCACTTAGGTGACACCATATTCGGCTTTTGGCGCCAAAGTCATGACCGCCAGCAAAGCATCTTTTGTATCGCCAATATCGATAAATCACCCTGTAGTTTACCGTTGTCTAGCGTTAATCTTATTGGTACTGACGACTGGGTCGACTTAATTAGCGGCACACGATACACCGATTACACTGACAGCATTGAGCTGGCGCCCTATCAAACCGTATGGATCACCAACCGGCCTACCCAGTAAGTCTATCGATTAGCTTTTAGCGGTACTTAAAAGTCTTTACGATCATTGATTAATCACTGATACAGCGCTAGATACAAAGGCGCTGTTCAGGGTATGCTTATGGGCTGAAATGCTGCATGCCAGCTTAATAAATTAAAGGCAAAAGACCCCGATAATGGACCCGCAAGTAATCGATCAAAACGCATACGACCCACAGGCTATTGAATCTGAAGCGCAAAGCTATTGGCAGCAACAAGCCAGCTTTCTCGCCACCGAAGATCCTGACCGTGAGAAGTTCTACTGCCTCGCCATGTTCCCCTACCCCAGCGGCAAGCTGCATATGGGCCACGTGCGCAATTACACCATTACCGATGTTATCGCCCGCTACCAGCGCATGCTGGGCAAAAACGTCTTACACCCCATGGGTTGGGATGCCTTTGGCTTACCGGCCGAGAATGCGGCTATCCAAAATAACACCGCCCCAGCTAAATGGACCTACCAAAACATTGCTTATATGAAGCAACAGCTTCAATCATTAGGCTTTAGCTTTGATTGGTCACGAGAATTCGCCACCTGCCAGCCAGACTACTATCGCTGGGAACAATGGTTCTTTACCCGCCTCTATGAAAAAGGCATGGTCTACAAAAAAATGGCCACGGTTAACTGGGATCCAGTCGACTGCACGGTATTAGCCAATGAACAAGTGATTGATGGCCGCGGCTGGCGCTCAGGCGCATTAGTCGAACGCAAAGAAATTCCGCAATGGTTTATTCGCATTACCGATTATGCCGAAGAATTATTAGAAAGCTTGGGCGAGCTCACCGAGTGGCCCGAACAAGTTAAAACCATGCAAAAAAACTGGATTGGCAAAAGTCAGGGCGCCAATATCCGTTTTGATTTATCTGCACCCATTGCTGGCCACGAACAACTGCCGGTTTACACCACCCGACCCGATACCTTAATGGGTGTTACCTATGTCAGCCTAGCTGCCGAGCATCCTATTTCTCTGCACCTTGCCGAAACTAACGAAACCTTGGCCGCCTTTATTGCCGAGTGCAAAGCGCAATCGGTTGCCGAAGCCGATATGGCAACCATGGAAAAGAAAGGCATTGATACCGGCCTAAGCGTTATTCACCCGCTATCGGGCGCTGAAATTCCCGTATGGATTGCCAACTATGTATTAATGGATTACGGCTCAGGTGCCGTAATGGCCGTGCCCGCACATGATGAGCGCGACTTCGCCTTTGCCAATCTTTATAAGCTACCTATTCAACAAGTAATAGCCTCTAACCGTGCCGACGATGAAGCGTTTAACGGCACGCAGTGGCAAGAATGGTATGCCCGTAAAGATGACACACTAACGATTAACTCTAGCGAATTTGACGGACTCAATTTTGGCAGTGCAGTTAGTGCCATTACTGAAAAATTAACCGCGTTAGACAAAGGCAACGGCAAAACTAATTACCGACTGCGCGACTGGGGCGTTTCACGTCAGCGCTATTGGGGTTCGCCAATACCCATGCTAACACTGCCCGAGGGTGGCGAAATCCCTGTACCGGCCGATCGCTTGCCCGTACTGCTGCCCGAAGACGTTGTTATGGATGGCGTACGCTCTCCCATTAAAGCCGATACAGAGTGGTGTAAAACCACCTTAGACGGCAAAGACGTGGCACATGAAACCGATACCTTTGATACCTTTATGGAATCGAGCTGGTATTACGCGCGCTTTACCTGCCCCGACTATGACAAAGCCATTTTAGACAGCGAACGCGCCAACTACTGGCTGCCTGTCGATCAATATGTTGGCGGCATAGAACACGCCATACTCCATTTGTTATACGCACGCTTCTATCACAAGCTATTACGTGATGACGGCTTTGTTAACTCTAACGAACCGTTTAAGCGCCTACTATGCCAAGGCATGGTGTTAGCTGAATCTTTTTACAGTAACAAAGAAGATGGCGGAAAAATTTGGTACAACCCAGAAGATATTGATTTTGAACGCGACAGCAAAGGCAAAGTCACTTCAGCGGTTGATCGCAAAACTGGCAAGACCGTTGAAATTGGCGGCATGACCAAAATGTCTAAGTCAAAAAACAATGGTATTGACCCACAAACGGCGATAGAAAAATTTGGTGCCGATACTGTCCGTGTATTCACCATGTTTGCTGCCCCACCTGAGCAAACCTTAGAGTGGAATGATGACGGTGTTGGCGGTGCACAAAGATTCTTAAAACGACTGTGGACGTATTGCCAAGATCAAAAGTCATTTATCGCAGAAGGCAAAGCCGAATTAAACAGTGACTGGTTAATTGCTGGCGTTGAGCTTAACGAAGAAAGCCAAGAAGCCAGACACAGCATTCACAGCATTTTAGAAAAAGCATTAGTTGATTTTGATAAAAACCAATTCAACACCGTTATTGCTGCGTGCATGACTATCTTGAATCATTTACCGACAGCCGATAAAAATATAGCTGCACCGGTAGCTGCAGAAGGCATTAGTATTTTATTACGCCTACTCTCACCGATTGCACCGCATATTTGCCATAGCTTATGGAATGAATTAGCTGACCAAGATATTTTATCGGCACCTTGGCCAATAGTAGACAGCAGCGCACTCACACTGTCGTCTATCGAATTAGTTGTTCAAGTAAACGGCAAAGTACGAGCGAAAATTAAAATGGCTGCCGATACGGATAAAGCCATACTTGAAAGTACTGCCTTAGCCAATGAAAACGTTCAAAAATTCATTGAAGGCAAGACAGTAAGAAAAGTCATAGTGATACCAGGAAAGCTTATTAGCATTGTAGCTAATTAATATTGATAAACGTCTCTGACAATTGATCTCGACAACCGAAGCTGAAAAGCAAACGAGGGTAACCCGCGTGAATAATAGGTTTACTATCAAAGCGACCATAATTGTAGTTATAGCATTGCTATTAACCGCCTGTGGCTACCAACTTCAAAAGCCGATAGCCATGGACGACAACACGCAACCTGTTTATGTTGACGGCGACAGACTACTTAGTCTCGCGCTTAAACAGCAGCTACGTAGCAACGGTATCGCACTAGTCAGTAACGCCTCTTCAGCCAACAGCATTATAACCGTCGCACTTGTCGACAACGACAGCCGCAGCTACTCAGTGAGTATTGATGCACGTGATGCAGAAGTCTTACGCAGCATGGAGGCTTCAATAGAATGGCATCGCATCGCAGTCGCCGAAAGCAGTGAGCGCACATTAATAGAAAAGACCGTAGTGAATGCCGAAGTGGTTCAGACACAAAAGCCAGAGAACGTTGCTGCCCAAAACAGTGAAGGTGAACTACTTACACGCGAACTTCGCGGACGCCTCGTAGAAAAAATGATGAGCTTAATCCGCTATCATTAAAACCTGTTATCGTTAAATCCTGTTATAAAAATACAGCTGTCTAAAATAACGGCCAAGCTAAAAAAATATGCAAATATACTCAAACAAGCTCGCTGCTAATTTAAAGCAATCACTCTCCCCTATCTATTTAGTGGCGGGTGATGACATTTTATTGCAGAACGAAGCCTGCGATGAAATCCGTAAGGCCTGTAGCAAAAAAGGCTATGATGAGCGAGAGCGTTTTAATTTTGAAACGGGTTTTGATTGGCAGTCATGGAATGAAAGCTGTAATGCACTGTCATTATTTTCGAATCAACGAATTATAGAGCTACGCCTTCCTAGCAGTAAAATTGGCACTGCAGGCAGCGAAGCCATTAGTCGCTACTGTGAAAATCCGTCGCAAGATACTATTGTCCTTATTATTTCTGCCCGCATAGAAGGCAATCCTAAATGGGTTAAAGCCGCCACTCAAACCGGCGTTTACGTACCTATTTATCCTTTAGATAATAATCAGCTACCTAGTTGGTTAAAGCAGCGCGCACAAAAGAACAATCTTACCTTAGCGCATGATGCAGCCGAGTTATTAGCAGAGCGTGTTGAAGGTAATTTAATGGCAGCGGCGCAAGAGCTTGATAAGTTAGCGTTGTTACTACCCAAGAACAGCACCATTGATCGCGCATCGGTTGGTAAAGCTGTTGCTGATAGCGCGAGATTCTCTGCGTTTAATACTTTTGATCATGCGATTGATGGTGATGCGACGAGTGCTTGCAGAGCGCTACGGCATTTACAAGAAGAAGGTAATGAGCCCGCAGCGATTATTGCGGCATTGGCGCATCAGTTAAGAAATTTATCACAGTTGAAAGATTTTGAATCGAAAAATAAAATGGCTGATGGGATGCGTGTTTTACGCATTAATCGTAAGCGTCAATCGGCGACTACGGCTTTGGTTTCGCGTACCACGGCGAATCAGTTTAATCATTTTATTCAGTTAACGGCTAAGGCGGATACTTGTAGTAAGAGTGTTCATAAAGAAACGGCTTGGTTGTTGATTGAGATGGTGTTGCTGGGGTTGGCGGGGAAGCCGCTTCCTACTCAGCGATATCATTTGGAATGATTTAGAGGGGGGTTATCGCCCTCTTAACTCCCCTTTTAAAAACCCCCTTCGTAGAATACTTATCTATTCATGATTGATTTTTTGAGTTGCAATCATGTTCTAACCTCGTTTTACATAAGTGTTTAGAGATAATCATATATTCTGAGGTTTTACTTTTTTTATAGTTTTAAGTTCAAGGTCGTCGGGGGTGGCCCGACAGCCAGTCACTTTTTTTATTCGCTTCGCTCACCCTACGGGGCGCCCTTCAGGCGCAGCGCAAACTACGCTGTGCAACAGCAAAAAAAAGTCACCAAAAAATGCCGTAAGCTTAACGGCGAAGCTTAACCACGACGGGTGCATCTCGTAGGGTTTTCTGTCCAGCAGTTCCAGAGAGATTATCGCCAAGCGGTATAGGGGGTACTTTTTT
>Ga0209094_1002053_pt1 | contig 10659 bp, 10 predicted proteins | sample COGITO_mtgs_1004_2_FD_184790 | JGI IMG/M metagenome (GOLD analysis project Ga0209094, IMG submission 184790) | Pelagic marine microbial communities from North Sea - COGITO_mtgs_100430 (SPAdes) (version 2) | ecosystem: Environmental > Aquatic > Marine > Epipelagic ...
CCGCCTGCTGGGCTTCAAGTTGACCGTGCAGCTACGAGACCTGCGTAAGCAGGCTGCGCAAATGGCGGGGTTTCAAAAGCTGAAAACCGAGAAGGGAGGCATGGCGCGTCAGGCCCTGGATCACGCCTTGCTACGCGTGTTGGCTGAGCATTTTCAGCTACACGAGCCGGTGCGCAGTGAGGCCGCGTTTCGACATCGGCTCAACGACCATCGTGGTGACTTTGTGCCTTGGGCGCAGCAACAATTGAGCATTATGGGTAAACTCTTCGCCCATTACCGGCAGCTGATGGGCAAGTTGGAAAAGAATTTTCCATTGGCCTGGGCCCATGCTCATCGGGATCTTAAACAGCAACTGGCCTGCCTGTTTCCTGATGATGTATTGCTGCAAATGCCTTGGGAGTGGCTGCAGGAATACCCCCGGTTATTGACGGCGATTGATCACCGCCTGGAAAAACTGGGGGGGCAAATAGGCAAGGATCGCACTCTCAGTGCTGAACTGGAGGCGTATAGTAAACAACACGAGACCCGTGCCGCTGGCGAGCCGCTCTGGAAGCAGTCTGAGCCTCTTCAACAGTATTTCTGGATGTTACAGGAATACCGGGTCAGCCTCTTTGCGCAACAGTTGGGCACCAAGCTATCAGTGTCGGCGAAGCGGCTGAATAAACAGTGGGAGCTATGCTGAACGGGGTTAATATGCGCTGATCGTGATGCACGGTGACGTTATTAAGCTGTAGGGGGAAGGCGCATGCGTGCCTCTTAACGACAGTAACAACCAATAAAATGGGCCCTACTGCCTTTGCGCCGCGCCCGTTGAACCCGGATAATCGACCCATTATTTAATGTGCTGTAGCAGGGCAGCTGGCCCTGCATTAGTGTGAGGACTTGCTTGTGAGCTATTCCGTGGTAATCAGTGGCACCGGCCTGTGGACGCCGGACCAGACCATCACCAACGATGAGCTGGTGGAATCCTTCAACGAATATGTGAAGCGGTATAATGCCCGCAACGCACAAGCTATCGAAGCGGGTGAACTGGAGGCTCTGGGCCCATCCAATAGCGCTTTCATTGAAAAAGCTTCCGGGATCAAACAACGCTACGTGATTGACAAAACGGGTGTCCTCGACCCCGATCGTCTCGCTCCCCGGATAGACGAGCGCACTGATGATGAGGTGTCTATTCAGGCTGAAATCGCTGTTACCGCCGCCAAGCAGGCGCTGGACAATGCGGGCCTAACAGCCAACGATCTAGATGCCGTGCTGGTTGCTTGTTCTAACTTGCAGCGTCCCTACCCAGCCATGGCTGTGGAAGTGCAAGCGGCTTTGGGCATGGATCACGGGTGGGGCTACGATATGAACGTGGCGTGCTCCAGTGCCACTTTCGGTATCCAGGCCGGGGTAGATGCCATCCGTAATGGTAGCGCCCGGCGGGTGCTTATGGTGAACCCGGAAATCTGTTCTGCCCACTTGGCTTGGGAAGACCGTGACTGCCACTTTATTTTTGGAGATGTGGCCACGGCGGTGATTCTTGAGCGCAAGGAAGATGCCACCTCCAGCAATCAATGGGAAATTTTGGGCACCCGCCTGCAAACCAAATTTTCCAGCAATATTCGTAATAATTTTGGCTTTTTGAATCGAACCGATGAGCGCGGCGTCGGTGCCCGTGACAAGCTGTTCCGGCAGGAAGGGCGAAAGGTGTTCAGAGAGGTCTGTCCGATGGTAGCGGAACAGATCAGTTCTCACCTGGACGATACCCAGGTGCCGGTAGAGTCTGTCACTCGAATGTGGCTTCATCAGGCCAACCTGGCAATGAACGAGCTGATTTCCAAGCGCGTACTAGGGCGCCCAGCAACCCGAGAAGAAGCACCGGTGATTTTGGATGCTTATGCCAATACCAGCTCGGCGGGTTCTATTATTGCTTTCCACAAGCACAACGAGGATTTGCCGGTGGACACCAAAGGGGTAATCTGTTCATTCGGTGCCGGTTACTCTATCGGCAGTGTGATTGTGAATCGCATTAAATAAGTGTTACTCGATTCACTTTTGCTTCATAAAGGCCGCATTTTGCGGCCTTTTGTTTTTTAGCCCTGCGGCCGTAACGTTTACCTCACGTCAGCATCCCTATAGTGTCTGTGGAAGGGCGCTTTTGAGCCCTTAATAAATAAATACGGAGAATGAACATGGCTAAGCTGAGCAAATTAAACCCCCTTGCCGCCACCGTTGGTGCTGCTGTTGTTGCGTCTGCGCTGTCTGCGCCCGTTGCCCATGCAGCGGAAAACCCGTTTGCCGCTTCTGACCTGAGTGCCGGTTATCAGCTGGCGGCCCATCACGCTGAGGACAAGAAAGCCGAAGGTAACTGCGGTGAGAAAGGTGCTGAAGGTAAATGTGGCGAAGATAAAAAGGACGAAGACAAGAAAGGCGAAGGGAAATGTGGTGAGGGTACATGCGGCGGTGACGCATAAAGGTACCTGACCATGGAAACTAAGACACCAGTGTCCGGTGTGGGCCTGGGTCTTCGGCGGGCCCTTATGGACCCGCTTTCACAAGCTCATGATTGCGCGCCTGATAGCATTCCGTTCGATTTTATGGAAGTGGCACCAGAGAACTGGATACCCATGGGCGGTCGACTGGGTAAAGAGTTTCGTGCTTTTACCGAGCGCTATCCTTTTGTTACTCATGGGCTGAGTCTGTCACTGGGTGGGCCAGAGCCGCTGGATTTTGAATTATTGAAATCGGTGAAGTCGTTTCTTAAAGAACACAATGTTCGTCGCTATACGGAACACTTGAGTTACTGCAGTGACCATGGCCATCTCTATGATTTGATGCCTATCCCCTTTACGCAAGAGGCAGTGCATTATGTGGCGGATCGTATTCGTCAGGTGCAGGATTTTCTCGAACAACCTATTGGTATTGAACATGTTAGTTATTATGCGCAGTTGGGGAATTCGGCCCCGGGTGCACAGATGTCTGAAATCGATTTTGTGAATGCGGTATTGAAAGAAGCAGACTGCGAGTTGCTGCTGGATGTGAATAATGCCTATGTGAACGGTATTAATCATGGCTACGACCCTCACGATTTTATTTCCGCCTTGCCGGGTGATCGGATTTGTTATTTGCATATCGCCGGCCATTTTGATGAAGCAGAAGACTTGAAAGTGGATACCCATGGCAGTGATGTGATCGATCCTGTTTGGACGCTTCTTGATCATGCTTACCAGACATTTGGCTCGCTCCCCACATTGCTGGAGAGAGACTTTAATATTCCGGACAATGCCACCTTGTTTGCTGAGCTTCTCAAGATCGGTAGTTACCAGCAGCTTTATCCCAGCGCGGCGATCCACCCGGTGGATTCGCAAAAGTCTGCGCAACCATGAAAGGCAAAAATTTCCAGAGACTACAGCGTGAATTGGCCGCGCACTTGCGTAACCCGGACCGACATCCTGCGCCCACGGGTATTGAAGATCGACGTTTGGAGGTTTACCGCAACCTGTTTTTCAATAATGTGAATGGCTTTCTTCGTCAAGGGTTCCCTGTATTACACAGTTTGCTAGACCACGACCGTTGGCTGCGCCTGGCTCGATCTTTTTTTGAAAATCACACCAGCAAGACCCCGTATTTTCTGCAGATTCCCCAAGAGTTTGTCAGCTTTCTGGCGAGTGGGCAGGGCAGTGAGCCCGGCGACCCCGTTTTTATCCTGGAGCTAGCCCATTACGAGTGGATGGAGCTGGTGCTTGATGCTTCCACCGAGACATTCCCAGACACCGAATTTCACCCCGAGGGAGATCTTCTCCACACAATTCCCCAGCTTAGCCCCTTGCATGAAATATTGAGTTATCCTTTCCCTGTCCACCGTATCTGCGCTGAGTTTCAACCACAGCAAGCGTTGGAACAGCCGGTCTGGCTATTGGTTTATCGTGACCGTAAAGATGACGTTCGCTTTATGGAAATCAATGCGCCAACGGCCCGGCTCTTGCAGTTGATTAATGAGCATCCCGGGGCTACCGGTAAAGCGGCAGTGGCGCGCCTCGCCGAAGAAATGCAGTTTGCGGATGTGGCGGCCTTGGAGGTTTTTGCCTGTGATATTCTGCAACAAATGTGCGAGCGGGACATCCTGATAGGAGCTTCATTGAGTCGGATCAAAGATTCCACTGATGACCCCTGCATACGAGGTTGAATTTCCCGATGTTGCGGGCTCTCTTGCGCCTGTGGCGACTTCTCCTATTTCTGGCTTCCATCATTCATCTTTAGCGCTGGATATAACAAGGTGATGGGTTTTGACAGTACGCTGCCCTAAGGCTGGCTGGGTTTCGAGGCGGCTCGATTTGCGAGCTCGAATTGCTGGATCACTCGCCGTTACGGGGCTAAGCAAGTATGGGTGTGTAAAATCTGTCGATGTTGCGTAACCCTTTTTCAGTGCCTCTGTTGTGAGCTGCAGGGCACGGCTATACTACGGTAGTCCACTACTTTTCGGGGTGTCTGTGCGTTATCTATTGCTAAGCTTGCTGTTATGTCTGCCATTGGCTGTGCAGGCGGAAGAAGACTGGGGCGATGCCTCCACGGCATTCGACTCTTCGGACAGCACACCCAAATATGAGGACCCTTGGGAAGACATTAACCGCAAGATTTTTGCCTTCAACGACGCCCTGGATAAGTATGGCCTGAAACCCGTTGCGAAGGGTTATAACAAGGTCACGCCGCAGTGGATGAACGACACCATTAGCCGTTTTTATGAAAATCTTCGTGATTTCCGTAGTGGTTTGAACAATGTATTGCAGTGGCGCTGGGGGGATGTGGGACAGAACTGGGGGCGGTTTGCGGTTAATACTACGCTGGGCATTGGCGGTTTGTTTGATGTGGCCAGTAAGGTGGATCTGGAAAAGCGCGATACTGACTTGGGGTTAACGCTAGCGCACTGGGGGGTGCCTGAAGGCCCTTACATGGTCTTGCCGTTCTTTGGACCGTCCACGGGTCGAGACACTGCGGCCATCTTGCCGGAAGACTACATGCGTTTGCGACACTACATTTCCCACGATCGCACACGCTACAGTTTCACAGCGGCGTATGTGGTGGATCTGCGGGCTGATCTGCTGGGTCTGGAGCGTAATATGGTGGGCGACCGCTATACTTTCTTGCGCAATGCCTACCTGCAACGTCGTCGTTTCGAAAGCGGTGACCAGCCGCCATTGCGTTCCCTTGAGATGGAAACCCGAGATTCAGAACTCAATGATGAGTATGAAGGCGACGGCTGGTAGAGGCTTGCCAGCCGTGCCTTGCGGATCAGGTCTCAGTGCGGGTGGCTTTGAATTTGGCGCGAATGTAGTCCCCGTGGGAGACATAGAGCAGATCGCTAACCCGGCGGATCAAATGCTCTTCGTGAACATCGGCCTTGCCGTCGGCAGCGGCCATGGCCCACATTTCATCGATCAGCGCCACCCGTTGTTCTGGCCCCCAGTGTTCACGTAGCGGTAGAGTGAATTCAAATAGATCGGTGGCTTGATCTACCCGGTTTTCCAGCTCAGAGACGATATCCTGCATTTCCTGGCTATCCAGCTGCCAGCGTTGTTTGACCGCGCTAACCAGACGTTGGGTTTCTGCCTGGTCCACGGTGCCATCGGTGCGCGCTACCTCGAATAGCAAGGCAGCAGCAGCGCGGTGCAAGTCGTGTTCGGAATACTCTGGTGTATCGCTCTCGGGGCGAAACAATCGGTTCAGCCAGTTCAAATGACCCCCTCTTCAATCAGTAAGGTTTCCAGCGCACGCTGGTCTTTAGCAAAACGGCGGATCCCGTCGGCGAGCAAGTCGCTGGCCATGGCATCGTCGTTCAGCTGCCAGCGGAATGCGGCTTCGTTCACCGGTACCCAGTCGTCCTGTAGGGCCACCAGTTCGGAGTCCAGTATGCGCTTGAGACCGCCGTTATCCGCTGCCAGTTCCTCAAGTAGGGCAGGGCTGAGCGTGAGCTTGTCGCAGCCGGCCAAAGCTTCGATCTGCCCTGCGTTGCGAAAGCTGGCGCCCATCACAATAGTCTCCAGACCTCGGGCTTTGAAGGTTGCGAAAATATCTCGCACCGAGAGCACGCCCGGATCTTGTTCGGGGGTGTCGATGACCATGCCGTTTTTGCGGTACCAGTCGAAAATGCGGCCCACAAAAGGGGAGATCAGTGTGGCGCCGGCTTCGGCTGCTGCCAGTGCCTGGGTTTGGTTGAAGACCAGTGTCACATTACAGCGGATGCCTTCTTCTTCCAGAATCTCAACGGCACGAACCCCTTCCCAGCTGGCGGCGACCTTGATCAGGATGCGACTTGGGTCCACGTTGAGCTCGCGGTAAATCGCGATCAAACGACGCCCTTTTTCCACGGTGGCGCGGGTATCAAAAGAAAGGCGAGCATCCACTTCACTGGAGACAAGACCCGGCACGCGATCCAAAATGGCCTGACCTGCCAAGCAGGCATAGGTATCAGTGAGCCAGTCCATTTCACCTTGATGACCCAAGGCGCGGCTGAGGTCGGCGGCCTGCTGCAACAGGCCACGGTAACGTTCGTCACGGGCGGCAGCGAGTAGCAGGGAAGGGTTGGTGGTGGCGTCTTCAGGCTGGAGTTGGGCGATCATTTCCAAATCGCCGGTGTCGGCAACTAACGAGGTCCATTGAGCGAGTTGTTCGCGTTTGTTCACGGTTCCGTTCCTTTCAGTGTCATGACGGGCCACAGGGTAGAGGCCAATGATGACAGGGAGTTTTCTGTGCCGTAGGGAGCAGCGCTTGAGCCGGAACCCTTCTAGGAAAGTGTTCGCAGCCCGTTCGTGCTTGAACGTTGTTCTACGGAGATAGAGCGTACTGACAGGCTAAGGCAGTTGCGACAAGGCGTCCATGAGCACTTGCGGGGTTGTGTCTGGCTTGTGCATGTTTTCGCTGAGATGACGGCGGAAACGGCGCGCGCCGGGTTGGCCCTGAAACAGATTGAGGATATGCCGCAGTGAGTGTTTGGGCGCATGGCCAAGCGCATAGCGCCGCTCCACATAAGGTAGAAACTGCTCAGCAATACTCTGGCGGCTGGGGATGGCGTGATCGTCGCCAAACACAACCCGGTCGGCCTCGGCTAGAAAATAGGGGTTTTGGTAGGCCTCGCGACCGATCATCACGCCATCCACCTCGCCCATGTGTTGGTGTACTTCATTCAGGGTTTTTACGCCACCGTTGAGTATGATTTGGATATGTGGAAAAGCGTGTTTGATGGCATAGGCGCGCTGGTAGATTAACGGCGGAATATCCCTGTTTTCTTTGGGCGAGAGGCCGCTAAGAATTGCTTTGCGGGCATGGATGGTCAGGCTAGTGCAGCCTGAGGCTTCCATGCGATCAACAAAGCGGTAGAGGAAATCATAATCATCCTGGTCATCAATGCCGATACGGGTCTTCACCGTAACCGGCACGGTCACCTCCGCCTGCATGGCCTCTACACAGCGTGCTACCAGCTCTGGTTCTGCCATAAGAATGGCCCCGATCTTGCCTTGCTGAACCCGGTCTGACGGGCACCCCACATTCAGATTGATCTCGTCATAACCGTAATCCCCGGCAATGCGCGTGGCTTGGGCTAATTGGTGTGGATCGCTGCCTCCCAGTTGCAGGGCGATGGGGTGCTCTTCGTTGTTGAAATCCAAAAACCGGTCACGATCACCGTGTAAAATAGCTTGGGCCACTACCATTTCGGTGTAGAGCAACGTATGGCGAGTGATCAGGCGGGCCAGAAAGCGGTAGTCGCGGGTTGTCCAGTCCATCATCGGGGCGACGGACAACCTTCTGTCCAGCGTATTTGCTGCAATCCCGCGTAATTCCTCGCTTTTAGCCTGCTTTTCCGTCTCTTCCATTCCGCTCTATTCTTGTACGTTTTGCACCATTCTGTGCTATTTTCCACCTTCATTTGCACCATATTTGCACCACGTTTCTAAACGTGGTGCAAAACAGGATAGGGGTGGAGTTGTGGGCACTATTGTCGCACGCAAGAATGCAAAAGGAGAAACCCGGTACCGGGCACAGGTGCGGGTGATGCGGGCGGGTGAGCGGATGCGGGCTGAGTCGAAGACGTTCAGCCGGCGGTCGCTGGCCAAGGAGTGGATCCGGCGGCGTGAGACGGAGCTTGAGGCCACGGGTGATGTTGAGCTGGCGGCTGGGGCGGATATGTCGCTGCATGACGGCATCCGGGTTTATCTGGAGGCGGTGGGGGATAACTTCGGGCGCAGCAAGAATGCGGCGCTGAGGGCGTTGGCTGATATGCCGATTGCGGAAAAACGGGTGGTGGACCTGGTGCCGCGTGATTTTATTGAGCATGTGCATTGGCGGCGGGCGCAGCCGGTGACCCGGAGCCACCCCGGTGGTGTGGGGCCGGCGACGCTGAATAGTGATTTAATCTTCCTGCGCCTGGTTATCCGGTACCTGCAGCATGCACGGGGGCTGCCAGTTGGCCCCTCTGTTGTGTCTGATGCGGTGGATGCGCTGCGAGCGGGGCGGGTGATCTCAAAGTCCAGCCAGCGTGAGCGGCGTCCAACAGCCGATGAGCTGCGGCGGCTGGATGCCTATCTGTATGATCGCTGGAAGTCTGGCAGGATGACCGTGCCCATGTGGCACCTGATGTGGCTGGCGATTTACAGCGGTCGGCGGCAGGAGGAGTTAGCCAGGCTGCCACGTAGTGGTTTTGATCGTGAGCATGGGGTCTATGTAATCTCGGACGGTATCAAAAACCCGGGTGGGCGGACGAAGCGAGATGTGGAGGCCGTGCTGCCTGAGCCTGGCTGGCAGGTGGTGGATAGGATTCTGGCAGATTTTCCGGGAGAGGGCGGTGTGCTGCTAGAGTTCAACCCGAAGTCGGCCGGTACGCGCTGGAACCAGGCCTGCAAGGTGCTGGGGATTGTGGATCTTCGGTTCCATGACTTGCGCCATGAGGCGCTTTCGCGGTTGGGTGAGGATGGGCTGACGGTGCCGCAGATCCAGCAGGTGAGTCTCCATCAGAGCTGGGACAGCCTGCGCCGGTATGTGAACATGCCAGCGCGGCGGGGTGAGCGGTTTGAGTTTAGTGAATCTGTGGGTGTGGGGGTGAAATAGTGACGGGTTGGGATGTTGTTCAGCCGGTTTTAACGCTGGGGTTGTCGGTTTCTTCACTGGTGGTTGCAGCGATAGCGTTGGGCGAGACTTCGCGGAACGGGGTAGCGCAGCGAAGGCATAACGAATTGTCGGTGACGCCATTGTTGCACACCTGGATCGATGACTGTGCAGATAACAGGCGGGTCACCTTCATGATTCAAAATAATGGCATCGGGCCGGCAGTAATAACGAGAATTGAATTCTTTGCTAAGGGTGACATGAACGGGAGGCGGTATTCGGTTTCTGAGCTGCCCTTCCTGCTGGATGATGTAATTGAACGGTTCTTTGATAGGGCCTCATTAACGCCTACTCATTTGGCTGAGCGGTACGCTTTGCCGGCCGGAAGTGAGCTGGTGTTGTTGAAGATAGATACCAAGAATCAACTCCCGGCAAGCGAAGCGGCGCGTATTTCTGCAGAGCTTCAGCAGAAGATTTCTTGCTGCCTGGAATACGAAACTATCTATGGTGAGGTTGTCACAGCCGTTGACCCGTAAGCTGTATCTCGATGGTTTGAATAATAATGGGGCCGTCCAGAACGGGGCGGCCTCATCAACGGCCCCACTAGGGGGCCAATGGCCCGAAAGGTGCTGCTAAAACCTGGGCGCGGGTGAGTTGGAATCCTGCCGCGTTGCGGTGGCCACCGCCGCCAAACAGCTTCGCGATTTCGCTAACGTCTAACCCTTCGTCTGTGCTGCGGAGGCTGAAGGTGCGGCCGGTGGGTGTGTCCCAATAACAAGCGGCGAAGGGCTGATCTTCGGCCATAATATGGCCTGCTTCGCTGCTGTAGAAATAGGGTGCGTTCAGTGTTGGGACCTTGTGTCCAGCAATGACCATGGAGCTAGCCGCCTGGTCGATCAGTTCTTGCACGTCTTTCATGTGTTTGCGGTTGATGGCTTTGCCGTCGTCTCTCAGTTCAGCGGTGTATGCGGCCATCAGTTCATCCCATATGATGAAGTCGTAAGGGTATGAGAACACCGCTGCCTGGATTTCCTTCGTGCCTTCCAGATTGAACCGCCAGAGATCCCGATCCTCGATGTGATCGATCAGTGCCGGTCGAGTTTCGTCATGGAAGTAGTCCCAAGTAAGTCCGGCGCCGGAGCGATCCATGTCGAAGATCGCGCGGATGTAGGGTATGTGCGGGTAGTTACTGTGGGCTTGTTCGGCTTCTTCAATATGATCGTTCCAATCGCCTGCGGGCTCCACGTAGTAAGCGAGGTCTTCGGCGGCGCTCTTGTGGTGGTCCAGGATGAGAATGGATTTGGCGGTGACCGCCATTTCATCTACGTCTGGGCGCTTGTAAGAGAAATCCACCATCAGTACATGGCGGTCGCTGACGTCAGGTGGTGTCTCGCCGTATTTTCCCGGGTGGAATTCTACCTGGTCGCCCAGGGCGTGGCGGACTGCCCAGGCGGCGCCGAAGCCGTCGGCGCAGTTCGCGTGATAAATACAAAGGATTGGTTTGCTCATGCTGCTGCCTCCATTGATTGAGCCATATTTGCCACCACCAGTGCCTTGCACGGGAGAGGCGAAACGCTGTTC
>Ga0209094_1002054_pt1 | contig 10659 bp, 10 predicted proteins | sample COGITO_mtgs_1004_2_FD_184790 | JGI IMG/M metagenome (GOLD analysis project Ga0209094, IMG submission 184790) | Pelagic marine microbial communities from North Sea - COGITO_mtgs_100430 (SPAdes) (version 2) | ecosystem: Environmental > Aquatic > Marine > Epipelagic ...
CGTATCATCGACATCGATATCCTCTATTTTGGCACAGACTTATATCATGATGCCTTACTGACCCTTCCTCACCCAGAAATGACACACCGGCGTTTTGTTCTGCAGCCACTTGCCGACATCCGCCCTGAGCTTATTCTTCCCGGAGATGACATTACCATTGCCGATCATCTACTACACCTTGACTCTGCCGAGCCCCCACTTAGTCTGGAACAAGTAAACTGGTAGTCCAGCTGCGTCACAAACTCAGTAGCCATAGAGCGTATGAATGCCCACGATAAAGCCAAAGCGATCACCAGCATGAAGGGCGGCAAGCACCGCATCTCGGCTCTCACGGCCTACGATTACCCGACTGCACGCATCCTTGATGAAGCGGGTGTCGACATGATCCTCGTCGGTGATTCACTCGGCATGGTTGTGCTCGGCTTTCCAGACACCACTCATGTCACCCTAGAGATGATGACCCACCACACCGCCGCCGTCGCGCGTGGTGTGAACAAGGCCCTCATCATCGGTGATATGCCGATCAATAGCTACGATACGCCGGCACAAGCACTCGCCACAGCCCAAGCGCTTGTGCAAGCAGGCGCCGATGCCGTCAAACTCGAAGGAGGCATCCGTCAGCTCGAAAAAATACGTGCCATCATTGAAGCTGGCATCCCCGTCATCGGTCACCACGGCATGCTACCACAACGAGTTTTGGAAGAGGGTGGATACAAAAAGAAAGGCAAAACCAAGGAGGAGTTTTCTGCCATTCTCGAAGGCGCCTTCGCTCTCCAAGAAGCCGGCTGCTTCGCCATCGTGCTCGAGAGCATCGTGCCTGAACTCGCAGAAAAAATCACAGCAGAACTCACCATACCAACCATCGGCATTGGTTGCAAACCACCATCAGGGAAACAAACCTGTGACGGTGAGGTGGCCGTCATCAGCGACGTCATCGGCTCCTATCCATGGTTCGTCCCGCCATTCGCCAAGCCCCATACCGACGTCGCTGGGGAAATAAAAAAAGCCGCCCAGCAATACATCGGGTCGCTTCGCTGAATGACGAACTCTGAATTCATGTCCTGATCACTCAGCCTGAGCATTCACTATTCTTAATTCAGCATTCAACATTCCACATGCCTTCTCCTGAGAAAATAGCAGCCCTCGAAGCCCGCATGCTATCACTCGGCATCACCGAGGACACTCTGCTCGAGAAATTCATCCAAGGCAGCGGCAGTGGTGGTCAAAAAATCAACAAAACCGCTTCGTGTGTTTACCTCAAACACAGCACCTCGGGCATTGAGGTGAAGTGCCAACAACAACGATCCCGCGAGCTCAACCGCTACATCGCCCGGCGCGAACTTTGCGAACGACTTGAAGAAATCAGGGACGGCAAAAAATCCGCAAGAAAACAGGCCCAGGAAAAAATCCGCCGCCAAAAACGCAGGCGCTCACGCAGAGCCAAAAACCGTATGCTGGATGACAAATCCAAGCATTCCCAAAAGAAAAACCTGCGTAAAGACCCGGGTAGTAACGATTAGCCCCGCAAGATGACCGACTTGGTCATGAGTTGTTCCCTGCACTCATCATGCTAAGAATCTTGTTTGCTGACATCAATGCCTTGAATATCATTGATGGCAAATGCTCGCACCTCGCGCTTGATCCCTTTGATGTTTGACACCTTGACCTCTACAGCATCGAAAAAATTCTCAACGAGATGATACGTCTCCCCGGACATCAAAACACTACCTGGAGCAGCCAAGGCTTCAAGACGAGCGGCAAGGTTCACCTCTGCACCAATAAGCGTATAGTCCATGCGCAGATCGGAACCAAAGTTGCCCACATTACAAAAGCCCGTATTGATGCCTATTCTGACTCGCAAGGAGTTTTCCATACCCTCTGAGCGCCATTTCTCTGACAGGTCTTGCATCTTCTCCTGCATTTCTATCGCCATACACAGGCAAGCCCGCGCATCCTCGGAGACTCCTCTGCTTTCCGGATCACCGAAAAAGATCACTATCGCATCACCGACAAACTTATCAATCGTTGCTCCATGCTTGATGGCAATCTCTGACATTTCAGAAAAGTAAGAGTTGAGCAAATACGTCAAATCTTCCGGCTGCATGTCAGTTGAAATATCGGTAAACCCAGTAAGGTCTGTGAAACAGACCGTTAGTTTTTTTCGTTCGGTTTTGATCTCAGCTTGCTGCCTACCACTGAAAAGAGACTGGTAGATCTGAGGGGACAAGAACTTGGCTAATTGGCTGGAGAGCCTTTCCAGCTCGTTCGTCCTATCTACCACAACCTTAAAGTGCTCAGTCAGTGCGCAGGCCATCTTATCAAACGAGTCGGCCAGCGTTTTAATCTCCTGAAAATCACTCTCAGGCACATCAATGTGTTCACCATGTTCAATCTTATCGGCCAATTTTCGGCTTGCCTGACCAAGATGCAAGAGAGGTGCGGAGAACTCCTTACTAACTAACACTGCGGCGAGAATTGCAAACGCAGTCAGGACAAAGAGTATCAAAAAAGCGCGGAGATTGCGCTCGTGAAGATTAGCTACCACAGGCGCTGCGCTATGCTCGATAATGACCGTGCCCATCGATCCTTCCTGATCCACTGCCTCATTGTGAACATAAAAAGCTTTATTCCACCATACCATGAGGGGCAGCCCCTCACGTGGAGGCAGCCAGATGCTAATATCTTCCGAAGTTTTGGTTAGCTCCCCTTCGCTTATAGTATGTAGCTCCCCTACCTGCGCAAGGATATGGTCATCCCGATCCAGCAAAGCCATACTGACCATGTTAGCCAAGCCCAAATGACTTATCAGTTTCACCTGGTTCAAAGTTGGCTCTTGATCCATATATGGGGATATTTCATCAGACTGATTCTTGATACTGTAACTGACAAACTTCGCTACAAGTCCTATTGATTCGCTAATGGCTTTTTCAGAGTCCGCCTTGGAGCGCCTTGTCTCCATCGCAATCAGAATGATACCAGGCACAAGAATTGAAACTAACAGACAATTAAACAAAGTTCCGGCCAGGGAAACACCATTCGTGTTTCGAGCGATCCTGTTAAACACAATAACAATAGATGCGGCAAAGGACGCATTAAGCACTCCGTTGACTGTTTGCTTAAGCGCTATCATGCTGCTGACCATGTAAGGTAATTCCAGCATGCCGCTATAGATTACGACAACAAGGGGGATGCCGATGAACGTCCAAAAGAGGGCATCAGCGAGAGCAAGGTGACTGGTTCTCTTACGAACCAGATAAACAAAGACAACCTCCGCGACAAAAACGATGACCGCGTATGGATGCCCCCACAGAAAAAAAGTATAGGCCCCCGCAGATATAGCAACAACAAGGGCCGCAACCGGCCCAAGAAAAGCAAGCGCGCAAAGGGTTGCTACCGACCCGAAAATAAAGTCCACCCCAAAAAATAAAGGAATATGCAAAAAATTCCCGGCGACTCCGAGCAGACAAAGACCCAATGTCAGCAGGACACGGTGATGCATGCTCTTGGGTTGCATGCCTGATGTAGAGTATCCTGAAATGACCATATCTAAAATTTAATGCTCATTCCCAATGCAACCCCGCTTCCTTGCAAATCGGGGTTTGAGGATTCAAAGCCATTGTATCTGTACTCCAACAAAATATCCATGCTGTCGTTGAGTTTATAATTCAGTTGAGGTTCGATCACCCAGCGATCAGAACCACCGTCTATGAAATTGATATCTGCAAAGCCAGATAGCGACCATTTATCTGAAAAGGGAATGAAGTAACCGAGGCTGAGTTGACGGTTATCGCTTTCAGTTTCATAAGGGAAAATCCTTAGCTGCAGACGAGCAACCTTTCCCCATGGCAGATCGATTTTGCGAGAGATATAGGGACCAAATCGAAAAAGATCATTATCAGAACCGTTGAAATTATTAAACTCAGCCAGCACCCCAACACCCTTCAGACCAAAGATCCACTCTTCTGGAATTTCATGCAGGAGCCTGTATTCCATGAAAAACCTGTCCAGCTCATATCTACTCCCTTCGTTCTGGCTGCCATTAAAATCCGTGAAACCCCACAATTTAAAATCTAGTGGAAGCCGTGCAGTGGTATTGACCGACAAGGTGTTGTAATCTCGAGAGTCCAAATAATAAGCTATCGAGTTGTTAACGTGCTTTTGCTCGGCAAAATTCGAACTAGTCACACACAAAAAAACACAAAAAAAATAAAATAGAAAACGAAAATGACTCATGATGGTTAACAATTAATATTTAAAGATTAGTTAGTAACTTATTTCACATGCCATGCCAAGGTTTATAAGTTGATGTCAACTCTTCTAGACCATGCCTCGCGATTAAGGGCAATCAGCCTCAAGCTTGATTCAGGTATTTGAAATTAAAATGCTGAATGACTAAACGTCTTATTCTATTATCCTAACATCGACCCAGACCGCTCGATGATCTGAACCAAGGTCTGGCCCAACGCCACGGTCTTCAATGTGAATACCCTCACTGACACAAATGTGGTCGATCGGGACGCCAAAAGAAAACAGAGGCAAAGCATACCAAGTAGGCATTACGCCCCTGCCCTTTGCGCTGTCCTCGAGCTGCGAGGCGGAGAGAAAGTCTACAAAGTGTGGCGACCAAGGCGTCATGTTAAAATCACCTGCTACGATCGTTTTCGTAGCCCCCGTCTCCTTAGCTATACTTTCGGCCAACCTTTGCATATGGGCATTACGCAGCCGACACACCTTAGCATTGATCGGCGGATACGGGTGTGTGCCTATCAGCCTCACCCTCTTGTCTCCTACCAATACAAGGGCATCGATTGAAGCGATTAGAGGTGTATATTCAGCAACTTCCACTTTCTGAAATGGAGTTTTGCTGAGTAAGGCGATGCCAAAATTACCAGCTTGGATCTCGTTCTTTTGATGAGGATATAGATCGCTCAGTTTCTTCAAAGCCGGCTCCCATTCCGGACTCGCCTCGAGGAGAAAAACAAAGTCAGCATCTTTTTCACGCAAGTAAGTGATCACATCATCATGGCGCCTATTGCTAGAGAGCACATTAAAGTTCATCAGCCGAAAAGATTCACCAAGCTCTTTTTCTACAACAGCTGAACGAGGCGAAGGCACGAGATACGGAGAAATAATCCAAAGATTGAGAGCCGCCAACACCGCCGTAACAACAGCCCAGCGAGAGTTACGGCACAGAAAAAAAAGCAACGCAGCAACGACTAGATACAATGCATACTGCACTCGGAAATTTGCCAATAAATCCATAAGCCAATGCCCGCGAGCACCTAGGGCTAGGATACTAGACGCTGCCGCAAGCATCACACCCACCTTGATGAGATTAAAAAGATGCGATATGAGCCGAGGTATGAAGGAGGCAATGTGCACAGAAGCTGATTATCTTCGAACTCGGCGTTATTACAATTTCCAAACATCTTATTTTAGCTGCGATGGTGATCCCCCGCCCCCTAGGTCAAAAGCCCAGCCAAAAGCCCAGCCAAAAGCCCAGCCAAAACAGACTTCAAAGGCAGGACCAAGCTCACAAGCCAGGCCTCAAGCGCATTACTGATGAGCGATGCATGATTCATCTTGAATATTGAATCTTAAATCTCCAACCTCCACCTATGCAGCAATACCTCGATCTCCTCAGAGACGTTCTTGATAATGGCGAGTCGCGAACAGACCGCACAGGTACTGGCACGGTTTCCGTCTTTGGCCGCCAAGCTCGCTTTGACCTGCGCGAAGGTTTCCCCTGCCTCACCACCAAGAAACTCCACCTCCGCTCGATCATTCATGAGCTGCTCTGGTTCCTCAAGGGAGAGACCAATATCGCCTACCTCAAGGAAAACGGCGTCCGCATCTGGGACGAGTGGGCAGATGAAAACGGAGAACTAGGTCCCGTTTACGGTCAACAATGGCGTGCTTGGGAAGGTGACGACGGCGAGGTCATCGATCAGATTGAGCGCCTTATTGATGGACTCAAAAACAACCCACACTCACGCCGGCACTTGGTTTCCGCGTGGAATGTTGGCAAGGTTGATAAAATGGCCCTACCCCCGTGCCACATGCTCTTTCAGTTCTACGTTCATGATATCGACTCGGACAAACCGGGTCTTTCCTGCCAACTCTACCAGCGCAGTGCCGATCTCTTCCTCGGCGTTCCCTTCAACATCGCCTCTTACGCCCTGCTCACCATGATGGTCGCTCAGGTCTGCGGCTATGAAGCACGCGACTTTGTCCACACCTTTGGGGATCTGCACCTCTATAGCAATCACATCGAGCAAGCCAATCTACAGCTCACCCGCACACCCAAGGCCCTACCCACCATGTGGGTGAATCCAGAAATCACTGATATTCACAGCTTCACCTTTGACGACTTCGAATTGCGTGACTACAACCCTGACCCGCACATCAAGGCAGCCGTCTCCGTCTGATTGCCAAGCCACTCCCTATCTATTCCCGACTTATTACCAAACAACACTACCACCTACTAATTCTATGAGCCAAAACACTATCAATATCGACGAAGCCAGCCTGCAAAAAGCCAAATGGATCGGCAAGTTGATCATCCCCTTTTTACTACTCGTTTTTGTATTTTCTGCACTCACCCCATTCACCACTATCCCAGCGGGTCATGTGGGAGTTGCCAGCCTCTTCGGTAAAGTTGACCCCGCGGAACTCCCTGAGGGATTCCACATCATCAACCCACTGAAAAAAATTCAGAAAATTGACTGCCGAAACAAAGAGCTTACCCTTTTAGATGTCGGCGTCCCCTCTCAAGATCAGCTTACCACCGAAGTGGACGTCACCCTTAAGTGGCGTATTGACCGCAACATGGCCGCTGAGGCTGTGCAAGAAACTGGTGATGCTGCAGCGCTAGAAAGCGTCCACCTTACCCCCAAGCTGCGTTCGCTGATCCGAGAAGCAGGCAAAGGCATCGAGAATGCCGAGGATTTCTACAAAGATGACATTCAGGTATTCATGCAAACCCGCATCCTCGAGGGCCTAGTAGATAATCTGGCAGAGAAAGGCATCCTCGTTGAAGAAGTGCTTTTACGCCGCTTTGACCTACCCAGAATGATCGTTCAGGGCGTCGAGGAAAAGAAACAACAGAAGCAACTCGCCGAACGCCAGATCGAGGAGCTCAAGCGATTCACCACCGAGCAGGAAGGCAAGCAAGTTCAAGCCAAAGCAGAAAAAATGGCTGCTATCCAAGAAGCGGAAAAACGCATCGCCCTTGCCGATGCCAAAGCCTACGAGATAACCGCTCAAGCAAAAGCTCAAGCCGAAGCCATCAACATCGAAGGTGAAGCACTTCGTAAAAACCCTGAGATACTCAAACTCAGAGCCATCGAAAAGTGGGACGGCAGCGTGCCACGCGTCACCCTGGGCGACAAAGCCACCCCGCTCATCAACCTGAATGATTTCGACAAGAAGAAGCCTTAAGGCTTGAGACTGGGAACCTAATTCTTCCCGCCTCCTTCACTTCATACGTTCAGCTCTTGGAACAGGAAATCCAACTTACCGCCATCGTCGCGATGACCGCAGATCGCGTCATCGGCAAAGACGGTGGCTTGCCCTGGCACCTTCCAGAAGACCTCAAGCTCTTCAAGCGTCACACCACCGGGCACCCCATCGTCATGGGGCGCAAAACATGGGACTCTATTGGCAGGCCCCTACCCAACCGACAAAGCATTGTCCTGACCCGCGATACCAGCTGGTCAGCGGAGGGGGCCACCGTCATTCACCGACCTGAGGACCTAAAGACAATTGATCTCATCGACCCGCAGGTTTATATCATCGGTGGCGCACAGGTCTACGAAGTCTTTCTGCCTATCACTGACGAGCTTTTGGTTTCCCACATTTACCAGGACTATAGTGGTGACACCCATCTGCCGCCCTTCGAGGAGCAATTCCCCCACGTCACCACCGAGGAAACCTACGAGACCTTCGAGCTACGTAGATACAAAAAGTAGCGACAAATAGGAACTGCGCTGTCCTCTAATCTATCCTCTAAGCTGTCCTGCCCTCCATCAGCTTAGCGACGTGCTTAGCGATGACATCAGCCTCAAGGTTCACTTTCTGGCCTACCTCAGCGTCACCGAGTCGCGTCTCTTGCATGGTGTGCGGAATGATCCAGAAAACAGCGCTATCATCCTTGAGCTCGGCGATCGTGAGTGAAATTCCGTCAATCGCAAGAGAGCCTTTATCGATACATAAGCTTTGGATCTCCTCAGGCAGTGAGATCTCCAGCCGATGATCCTGGCCATGCTCTGAGAGATCAAGAATCTTACCTGTGGCATCCACATGCCCCTGCACGAAGTGCCCACCAAAACGACCTCCCGCAAGCATTGCCCGCTCTAGGTTGACCTGCCGTCCCTCACTCAGCTCGCCGAGTGAAGTCACATCAAGCGTCTGCTTGAGCACATCAAAACAAGCCGTCTTATCGTCATGGCTTGTCACTGTGAGGCAACAACCATTAACTGCAACAGACTCACCATCGTTGAGCTCATCTGCAAAGGGTAGCTCCACACTCAGCCTCGCCTGATCACCGCAGAACTCGATCGAACGAATTCTGCCTGTAGCTTCGACTAAACCGGTAAACATCTTGAGGAAAATAAATGAAACCTAAAATCAATGCCCAGCCTCGGCCTCTATCTCGACTTGAGACACTGGGGCCTCCTCCTTATCGAAAATAGCGTTCTTATTAGGATCTGGGGTAAGCAGCATCACTAGGGATACAATCACGGTCGGAATAAACGCTCCCATCATCAGCTTACCTGGTGAAACTCCATCACCGAAGAAGCGGCTCAACAGAGCCTGACCAGCTGGGTTCGGCGCATTTGCAATCACCGTCAGGCCACCGCCACAGACAGCACCAGCAAGCACCGCATACTTCAAGCTGGCACCAAGACCGTCTACCTGACTTGCGAGGAAGGTAATCGCCGCGTTATCGTTGAATGATGTCAACACCACTGAACCGACAAAGAGTGGCAATTCACTGAGACTGGTAATCACTGGAGCCAGCCACCAGCCCTGCAAACCACCGTGGATGACTAATCCAGCGAGAAAGAATCCAACCAAAATCGGACCACGTAACTGAATATCAAACTGGTGGTGCTCGGTCGCCTGACGGAATGCCAAGAAAAACAGGAATCCGCCAACAAACAGCGCCGGTGTATGAGCAAAGAAAACCGTCCAGCCCATGAACAACAAATGTGTTATCGTAACCCACATAGGTATCGGGCGGTCGTGATCATTACTCAGATCGCCCTGACCATCACCATCGTGATCCGCCAGTTTACCGGAAAGAGCACGCAGCTCCTTGCGGAAAAAAGCAAAGTATAACATGCTCGATATAAGAATCCCCACCACAGCCTTACCGCCAAAGTGAACCAGCATTTCCATCGTGGTCAGGTCCCATTTATCAGGGCCAGCCACCATCAACACGGGAGGAGCCGCAAAGTTCGTCAAAACACCACCAACTGAAATATTCACAAACAACAAACCAAGCGTGCCGTAGGCGAGCTTCGAGCTAGGCTTGAGCTTGTAGAACTTCTTCGCCAACAGCATAGCCGCAATCGTCATCGCTCCTGGCTCAGTGATGAACGATCCTAAAATTGGAGCAACAATGAGGATGGATAACCACCATGCTGCAGGTGTCTCTTTACCGAATCGAGCAAAGAAACTCAATGCATTCTCAGCGAAACGTAATACCGGCCGCGTCGAAGCAAGAGCCATGATGATCACCACGAACATGGGCTCGGTAAAATTCACTCCAGAGATGTAGCTCTTCACTGTTCCTACATCGTAGAAACCGATGATCGCACCCATCAAGGCAATCACCCAGATACCGAATATCGCCTCAATTTCACCGAGGAAATGAAGCATCGTCGCCTTGAAACTAACCATGTCCTTAGCCTTGGCTGGCTCCCCCTCGGCATTCTTTTGGCGCCTTACCTCAGCGTCATGATCGTGCTGTAATTTGTGTGCATACTTCGTGATCGGCACGGCAAAAAAAGTATGAATGATCGCACATACAAAAATGATACTGGCAACCAATAAGAAAGGCTGCTGCTCAGCACGGTAACTAACTATTTCCCATATACCGGTAATTTTTTTATCCGATTCCTCGGTGGGGAATGCCGCCATACGCTCTTGGAATTCTGGCACATCACCACCATGTCCTCCACCGGCCATGGCCACTGGAGCAGTTAACGAAACAACAAAGAAAATAAGATTAAGAATGGTTTTATTCATTGCGGTTCGTTTCCTTACCATAGGGGTAGATCATGACAATCGCTATTTAACCAAAAATATCGCATAGACCTTCAGGGTTCCCGCTTTGATCTTCTTGGAAATCCGCTAGAATACACTACCGTGAAGATGATCCGCCCCAAGCTCAGGAAGCAAATTGCCCAATGGCGTTATGCTATCGTACGTGAGCTATCGGGTGACACGGTTGGTGGCATCAGCCGGGGGAACAAGGTTGAGATTCACTTCGATGGTGACGCCGCTTACCATGCCATGCTCGAGGCCATCTCTACTGCCGAGCATTATGTTCACCTCGAGATGTATATGTTTCTCTCAGATGCGATCGGCAATACCTTTGCCCAGGCACTCAGCAGTAAGGCAAAAGAGGGCATTCCCGTCAGGGTCATCTAT
>Ga0209094_1002075_pt1 | contig 10595 bp, 10 predicted proteins | sample COGITO_mtgs_1004_2_FD_184790 | JGI IMG/M metagenome (GOLD analysis project Ga0209094, IMG submission 184790) | Pelagic marine microbial communities from North Sea - COGITO_mtgs_100430 (SPAdes) (version 2) | ecosystem: Environmental > Aquatic > Marine > Epipelagic ...
AGCATTTTATTCCCTTCCATAATTTTCATCTTCAAATAGAGTAGCAAGATACATCAATCCGATTTATTTTTGAAAGGGTTCTCATGAAATCTCTAAACGATATCTAGCTGTTTCTGTAATACAAAAAACCCCAAAGCTGTTGTAGCAATGGGGCTTGGTTTTGTTTTTAAATCAGAAAGAACCCTATTCTTTCGGGATGTGTTTTAGAGTGTTTTTTATTTTGGCATCTTTAATACTCTATTCGTTTAATCATATCTTCTATTTTATTTGATTCTATATTCTTTGTCAAGCCCAATTCTCTAACTTCTTTTGTCCATTTTTTTTCGTAATCTCTTCTCGCTTTGGCATTAGTAATTGGGCGATAGTAGGGTCTTGTGTCAAATGCTGATATCAAAAGTCTATTGACTTCCTCAACATTCATTTTCGGCTTTATTGGATGACTCTGCCTTTTTTCAAGACTTAATAATATGTTTTTTTGAATTTTAGGGTCTTTAGTTTCTTCTTCTTCCCTAACGGAGTTTAGTATTAAGAATTTTACTGGACTGGACTCGAGTTGAAATGCCATCAGTCTACAATGTCCATCAAGCACTACATATCCATCAATACAACTTAAATACCAGATAAGTACAGGGGGGCAGGAGTTTTCACGTAAGAGTTTACGGAACCATTTTACTCTTCCATTATCTGTCCTTGGTTTTTCTTTTAAAGCGATAAGACTTCCACCTCTTCCAAAATCCCATTCCACCCATCTTGGGTTTTCTCTATCAAACACAGTATCACTGTTATTAATAAATTCTGAAGCGTTTTCTGTTTTGTTCTCTAACGAAGATCCTATTGTTATAGTCCACAGGCCTTTTGATAAAAAGCCAGATTTTTCACTACTCAATTCTTTTGTAAAAAATCGAGCCCAATATTTATAATACATTGATTTTTTTGATTTCTCAACGTTTGGAGCGTTTATTGGACTCACCGGCATATCACTTAATTCCCAATCCATTTTATTATTTAGAACCCATACTCCCCAATATTCTGAACCAAAAGTACCCCACAAAATTGCTTGCTTTTGGTTGTATAATTTGAATCGACAGTTAATACCAGACTCTAGTTGGAATTTAGGAAAAATGTCTTCATTACCATCAACTCTCATTCCAGACCATTCATCAGAATCGTTTAATATATCTATCCAATTCATTTTTTAATTTTATAGTTTCGTATCAAGCCAGCCTCATGTAAATAGGAGTGTTGTTTTTTAAATCAGAAATAATCCCTATTCCTTCGGAATGTGTTTTGCTAAAAACCGGGAGTTAGCATCGTTTAGTCCGTTAATTAATTTACTTCGTTTGCCGTTCAATTTATTGTTTGTCGCATTGTAATTTTTTACACCTTTGTTTACTTCTTTAACTTTACTATTGAAAGCATTTACTTGTTTTTTGGTTCTTTTTCTTTGAGGTGTTTTGTCGAAGGTGTTTTTAATGCTCTCAAAATCTTCATTCAGAATGATGAAATCTGTGATTTCAGTAATTTCATTTTCGGTCTCCTCAATATAAAACTCAAACAGTTTTTGTGTGATTTTAATAAGCGAAGCATCGTTTTTATACAGCTCAACAGGTTTTAAAATTTCCAGTCCTTCCTTTGCTAATTGATTTAACGCATTCGAATTTTGCTGAATTGCGTTTACATCGTTGGTTTGTATGGCATCCATCAAGTGGGATTCATTGATACTCACTTTAAAAAAGATGAGATACATTTCTTTGTAATGCTTAAAAACCTCATTCGAAATTTTCATTTTTTTACTTAAATCCGATTCACTTTCAATAATTTCAATGTTGTTTTTAGCTGCAAACGCATAGTAATCTATTTCGTATTCCATTTGTGACTCTTCCATTTTTTTATCGGCTAATTCCTGTGCTAAAAAATACGCTTCCATATAATCGTAGGATTGCTCAGAAACGGCTTTCATGTCAATAATTTTAGCATATTCATTTTTCAATAAACTTCTGTTCAATTTCAAATGATCCAATACTTTGGTTTTAAATCCGTTTCCTCCAAACCCTTTTGCCTTGCTAATTTTTAAAATGGCTTTGTCAACAGTTTTTATAAGGGCACTTCTCCGTCTGTCAATCGTTCGATCACTTTTGCTGTGTGCCATGGCTTTGGTGTAACTCCACATGCTTTTTGTGATTTTTAACTGGTTGTCACTCACAAAATTTAGATACTCTAAAGCCGTTTTATGGGATTGCGCATGGAGTGCTGTCATTTGGATGAGTAGGAATACTGAGAGTGCAATTTTTAAATGTTTCATATTGTTAGTTGTTTAAGGGGTCTGTAAGTATGTTTGTGGCTTCTTTGATGTAGAAGTCGGTAGCGATTTCGTCTAAAATAAGAGTGTTGTGAGTGCTGTCCTCTTCATTAAATTGAATAATTTGTTGGGTAGATTTGGAGTTGGTGACTGCTAAAGTATCTGTTTTTTCTAGTTTGTTAAAAGTCATTTCTAAGTCTTCCCAGCCTCTAACAAGTTTGTCATTATGATTATAAACACCTTCTATATTTAAGCTGAAAGAAGTGTTTTTATGAAGGTTATTTTTTAAATAAAAGGCATTCATTTTTTTCAAAAACTGGAGTCCTTCAGAAGCGATTACTCTGTTTTGAGCGTTGGCTAAAATGGTGTCTTTATTTTTAAATTCTAGCGGTCGATGTTTTAAAGAAAAAGGAATGGAATCGGTTTTTAGAGTGTGGGGACTGTACTGTTCTCCAATTTCAAAATCGTCATAAAACGAAGGGAATATAACATCTGGTACCACTCCCGTAGATTGATGACTTTTGCCAGATACTCTATAAAACTTCTCGATTGTTACTTTGGTGTAACCCAGTGCTTCGTCATTCTCACTTATGGGGAGAATAACTTGCCCCGTTGCTTTGCCAAAGGAGTTGGTGCCCACAATAATGGCTCGGTTATAATCCTGCATCGCTGCCGCAAATAACTCGGAAGCAGAGGCGCTGAAACTGTTTACAATCACGACGATTGGTTTTGTAAAAATGCTTCCTCTGTTAAAATCTTTTACAGTTTCTGCATCCGTTGCTTTTTGTTTTAGAATTGTAATGGGGCCTCTATCAATAAACATTCCAACCAAATCTAAGGCCTCACCAATGGATCCTCCACCGTTAAATCGCAAGTCTAAAATTAGACCTTTAATGTGTTCTTTTTTTAATTTATAGATTTCTTTAGCGACATCATTTGCAAGTCCTTGTTTGTTGGTAGATTCAAAACTTGTATAAAAACTTGAGATTTTTACATACCCGAATTCATTATTGATTACAAATCCACGCACTGAATTTTCTTCCACTTTAGACACTGTTTTAGTCAGCTTTATATCTAGAATTTTCCCACTGTTCTTTTTAACCTTAAAAACAATGGTTTCGTGCTCACTTATGAATCCTGTAATATGTTCGTTTGAAACACAATTCAGATCGAGTGTTTCTTTTTTAGAAGTTAATCCCAGAACAACATCATTGGCCTCCATTCTTTGATCTAAAAATGCAGCACCGCCTGGTTGAATGTAAGTCACAATAATATCTCCTTTTTCGTTTTTATCGGTTATAATTCCAAAGGATAGACTGTTACTAGAGAGCGAATTTATAAAGCTCTCTTTTTCGGAATAATTAAAAAAAGACGAATTCGGGTCTTGGTATTGAGTGATGGAATTCAAAAACCGTTCCTTGGTGAGCAGATCAATATCTTGACTTAAAAGGTCTTCTAATAGACAGATTTCTTTTGTAATAATAGCGTCTTTAATTTCAGTTTCAAACTCAGAGAAATTAGTTTTCAAATACGTCAAAGTAGAATCTTTTTCATAGATTTTATTTAAGATATTTAAACGGATTTTTTTAGTCCAAAACCTATCTAATCTTTTGCTGTTTTTAGCGTAAGTGTATTCTTTATCACGACGGTAAGAGATGCTGTCTAAAGATTCGTAGTCTAGCTTTTCTGTTTTTAGTTCTGATAAAAATGTAATTCTACTTTGTATTTTAGTCTTTAAAACAGTACTGTACCTATCAATAAATGAACAGTTGTTTTGATTTATAAAATCATCTAAACTGTCTTTTTCTGTATTGAAAGTTTCAATGTCCTTTTTTGTGAATATAACTTTCTCGTAGTCTAAAGACGTGATAAATAACTCAAAAACGCCTCTTGAGAAATCATCATCAATGGGTTTAGCGTTGTAATGATTTTCTTCTAAAGTGGTATTTAGAGCCGCGATTTGCTCACAAAAACGAGGTTCTTGCTGACAGGATAGAGTTTGTATTGCGAGTACACAAATCGTAAGGGAGGTCAGTAGGGATTGGGGTTTGTTCATTTTTTAAATGTTAGGGACACATATATTAAACCAAGACCCATTCACAGAAGTGTATATTATTTAAGTAAACAGATTAGTGTGAAGAAAAACGTTTGGGGCTTCGCTTCGTGAGTACGAATGTATGAAAAATAGGAATTGCTCCTACAATTAGAACCTAATATTCACACCTACCAAGGTATAGTTTCCAATTTTTGAAAAGTTATAATTGAAGTCATAAGCCGTTCGTTTTTCACCAAAAGTGGTGGTTCGGCTGTCGTGTTTTTTGATGCGTCTGTTGGCGGTAGTTTTCCCGATGACATAGCCTATCAATACAGCAATTGGATAATCGGATGCCCAATGTACTTTGCTGCTCATCATCTGAAATGCTAGGGCGGTCATCAGTGTGTATCCAACAGGTTTAATCCATTTTATTTCTGGGTAGTTTTGAGTCAAGACGGTAAAAGTAGCCATAAAAGTAGCCACGTGCCCTGAGGGCATCGCATCATAAATGGGCGTATTTGATTGGTATTCACTAAAACTAGGAAACGGTCTCCAGTTTCCGCCATTAACCCCACTGATCTCCGCTGTGTTTGGGGTTTCTCTCCCCGAAATACGTTTGATGGTTTGGGTCAAAACCCCCACGGATAATAGGGACTCTACGATTTGACTGGCAGTGCTCACAGCCCTGTAATCTTTGTTTATTTTTCCGAAAGCATACAAGCCACCGCCGATCAATAGTGAAAAGCCGCCATTGCCAACATAGTAAACCGCTGTATTGATATCCTTCGGAAAGAGCCTCACTCCAGAAGCTTTCACATAAGACCCGTCGCCAACCCAACCTATTTTTTCACCCAATTCGGTGGAGTTTTCAATGATCTTTTGATCTAACGGAAGCAGCACTAAGGTGCTTCCTACCGCAGCCCCGACTTGTAATAAGTTTTCACTTTGTATGGTGTATTTTCCAAATTGGTAAACATTATCAGGAATGTTTTTAAACATTTCAAAAAAGGTGGTTTTTGAATATTCAAATTGTAAGTTTTCATTTATCGTGTACATACTTTTGTAGGAAAGACTGTCTTTTTGTTGTCCTCGCACGCTAGAGAATACAACACACATCAACATTAGAATTTTCATTTTCAATTTCATGTACTAAATTTTAGATTTAAAAATGGTTTTTTTGTTTTCAGAAGGACATGGAAAAACCAATACCATATTCCTTCCCGTTGTAGAATGGCATCACGATTCCATCCCTGTCTTTTTTATCCTTAAAAAACGTTCTTTTCATAAACGGGTACATCCAATAGGCAACTTTGGTGCTTATAATTCCAAAGCCTGCTCCGGCAACCACGTCCGTAAACCAATGCCTGTTATTATAAATTCTTAAATAGGCAACACCAGAAGCCACCAAATATCCTGAAACGCCATACCAGATAGAAACATCTTTATATTCCTGATATAAAAATTCGGCGCCCATAAAAGCGGTGGCAGTATGCCCGGAAGGAAAGGAGGTGATGTTGGAGTCATCGGGCCGATTCACTTGTGTTAGTTTTTTCATTCCGAAAACAGTTGTTCCCATAATTATAAAGGCAGTTCCTAAAATGATGGTTCGATCTTTTAAATTATGTTTGCCTTTAATTCCGAGGGCATTTAAACCATAAACAGAAAGGGCAGGGGTGTACTGAACCATATCGCCCACCGAAAATTCTTCATTTACATGGCCATTTAATTCTTTTTTTATCTCAGAATTAAAGTTTTTGATCCCCTTATTTTCAAGTCCTATGACCCCATATCCAATGAGAGCGGTTGGGATAATGAGGGATTTATAATTAAACTTTGGGATCTGCTTTTTTGAGAGTGTATCGGTTTCTTTACTCTGTCCAAAGAGGGAAGTTGTGAGTAGGCTCACAATAATGAGTGCTTTAATTCTATTCATTTTTCGATTTGATTAGTCGCAGCGGGGGATGACGCTGGGGTATATTTAGGCGTAAATTATCTATTGGTGTGTTTCTAGTCTCTAAATTTTATTTAACATATGTACTTAAAAAGAAATTTCTTTTCAATAGCATCATACTTCACTCTCACCATAACAGTCCAAGAATTTAAGAAGCCATCTTTTTCATTTCGTTCAGTGTAATTGAATACGATAGCCACAGTACCACTATATATCGTATAATTGGGGTCTAAAGGTGCATATCCAAAAGCTGCTGCAAACCTCGATAATTCTTTAGTCCCTGCAATGTTTTTTGGGATGACTAATAATTTGTCTTGATGATAGACTTCATAAAAATTTCGTTTACCAACAGGAAAACGGTTTTCCGTCACATAATATATCTTCCAACCATAGATTGGGTCTTCAAATAATAACTTCTTGGATTTATAATTACCCATACTCGTTAGTGCAAGCATGATGAAGGCAAATACTCCGATAAAAATTAGGCTTATTTTATTTTTCAAATGTTATTTGTTTAGATGAGAAGGGTTAAGTAGTTTTAAGTTTAATTAACTCTAATGTCTCGTATTCAAGAGCTCTTTTACCTGAGCTTGTAATCAACTCAAGTTTTCTTCTTTTTATATAAATTTTGTTTTTTCCTTTCCCAATCGAATAGTTTATTTCCCCTAAATCATTAAAATCAAGGATTTGAGGTCTTGAACCAAAAGGAATCTCTTTAATTGTATAATTCAAACAGTACATATAGTTTTTTCATTAGTTGGAAAGCTTTACTGTAGATGGCAGTTTTGTTTTTTTGTCCGTCAATAATACAGGCCGTCGGAACATTGTCTGGTATTCCATCGTAAATATTTCTGCAATAAGTGGTTACAAATTTATCTATATATAATTTGTTTCGCCGCATCCAGCCCCACTTGCATGCCGGGAAACGGTGCCGACTCATCACTACTCAAATTAATTCTCCTATCATCCATTATAAAAAAGGGGGTTGAAAGTTTCGTTTTTTTTAATTCACTAATTAATTTTCGAGCTTTATTTTCAACTACTTTCCAATCAAATAAAAGTATTAATAGCTAAATGTTTCAGTAATTTTACTACTGATAAAATTGTTTTCATTGCGTTGGTCAAAAACCTTCGCTATGGTCAATGTATAATCTTTAAAATAATGTTTGAGTTCAGCAACTTTATACATATTTGAAGCTTTATATAACACAAAATCTCGATGAAAACGAATTTTAATCTGCCCTTTATTTTCCTTCTGTAAACAATCACATAAATACCAATAAGTTAGGGCAAAGTAAAAATCACTACTTAGTTCTAGAGGGCTATAGTCTTCTGAACTCGGTTTGAGAAATCTATCGGTATCTTCTTCCAATAAAGCCAAAGCTTTTGTAAACTGTCTTGCTTTAATACAATACAGAATCGGTTCATGATAAGAATCTGAATCTTTTTCCTTTTCTTTAATATATTTTTCAAACATTTTTTTTGCTAATTTGATGTTATCTGATTTCATCAAAAAAGGGAGCACGTAAGCGTAAGCTCCTATAGGTACAGAGCTACAGGTGTGTTTTTTAGTGAATAGGGGTTCACCAACTTTTAATGCTGTTTCTAAAAGTTCGGTATGACAATAAAGCTTGAACTTAGCATATATCCTACAAGCTTTACAATCAGACATATTGTTTGTGGTTTGAATCTTAGTGGCACGTTTGTAAAACCCTTTGGCTTCTTCAAGCATTCCTAACTCCAAATAGACTCTAGACTTGTATTCATAAATTACTTTTTTTGAATGGCCTTCTTTTAAATATCGCTTTTCCATGTCTTTAACTGCATCGAAAATTTGTGTTTTAGTAATGTTTGGAAAATCTGGTAAATCCATGATAACCCATTTGTATTTCCACAATAAAGAATGGTCATCTGAATATTCTGGATGTTTGTCTAATAAAGATAATAGTTGTGGAAAGATTGAAATAGAAATCAATGTATTTCCTGACCATTGAGCTGCTTTAATTAAATCGGAACCTACTTCTAATTGCAGTTCTAAATCTTTCATAGATTGTGTTAATGCATAGGCTTTCTGTAAAAGTTCCGTTCTACGAGTCGACTCATCTTTGTAATGAGAAGCTTCACCCAAAAGTTTATTTAAATCTGTTTTCATTGGTGTTTATGATTTAAGGTCAATTAAACGAACCATACTTTCTCCAATAATGTTTAATTCTTTTTTTGTAATAGGATGATGTCCCATCATTAGTGATTGAACATAAAGGATCTTGATAAATGTTTTTGTCAATTCAGCTTTCTTCTGGCGTGTTAATTTTTGGACCAATGAATTGTTATAATTTAACACCAATTGTGCTATTGCAACAGGTTCTATTTCTTTGCTCAAATTATCCATAATATTTTTCCACGGCGTATCTTCTTCGGTTTCCTGCATATCTCTTAGTATTTTCATTTGGTCATTAATATGAAACAAACACGGAATATCATCGGGAGCAAATTTTTTCAATTGAAAAGTACAATTATAGGGCAGTAAGGTCTCATTGCCCAAATCGACAAAATCGAAGAATTCATTTCGTTCCTCAAGACTTAATTCTTCAAAAATTTGAATCATATCATTGGCACTTACGGAACGTACAGGCCATTCTGGGAAACAGACACTTGCTTTTTCTAACAGTTCAATACAATAGGCATAACCGGCATTGATTAGATGTTTGTTTTGAGCAATTGCAATAGGAATGAGCTGCCTGAATTCATCAACGTTGTCAACAAAATCTATATATTTTTGTGATTCAAAAAATGTAGGAAGCGTTATGTATCCCAATGTGCTAGGAAACTCTATAAAATTAATCATCAATCGGAAAAAATCTTCATTTTCAATGGCGAGCATCTTAATGGGATTGTGATGAATACTGATGAGTTTATTGAGTTTTTCGGGACTGTGTTTTGAAAGTTCTTTCAAATAACTTTTGAGTTGCTCTCCAAAATATTCTTTTGTTTGCATTAAGTTATCATCCTCATAAAACGATTCGCGAGAGGCTGTGGGTTTTAGAGTGTTTGTATTGATGATGCAATAGGCAAATACCGCCCAGTCAGGTAGTATGCTGGCTCCACTTTCGACTACCAACATATTTTTTAAATAAATGAGGTGGTTTTTTTTTGAGGATATCCCTGTTGAATAGGGTAAGATATAAGCAACCCCTGCGTTGCTATTATCAGGGTTATAAAGTGGCACGGCATCAAAAAAATCGATCTCAAAATGCTTAGCCCCCAATTCTAGTAATTTTTCTTTGGGGGTATTATTCGCAAAAGGATTGATCTCGGCATTTATTTTATTAGATTTAGTCCCAACACTAAGCGTAGTTGGGAGGAATTGTCCGTAGTGGCGAACAATTTCTGTTAATGAATCTATTTCAAAAAAGGACGAAGGCTCTTTCGCTTTCAAATATACTTTTGTTCCTGTTTTTATCTTTTGCTTTATTTTTTTAAGGGTGTAAGTGCCATCATTTTTTCCGTGCCACTCTAATGCGTCTCCTCCTTTTGCGGATTGTGTGATTAGAACAATTTCATCAGTTACCATAAAGCAAGAGAGAATCCCGATGCCAAATTGCCCGATATAATCATTACGTTCAAAATCAATTTTTTTTTGATTTCGTTTTAATGAAGACCCTATTTTTGCCAAGAATTGATGGATTTCATCTTCGGTAAGTCCCTGACCATTATCTTCTATACAAATTTGAGGATGTTGATCGTCTTCAAAAATCTCAAAATGTATATGCCCTTGAATGTTTTCAGAGTTTTTACGCATCTGAATGGCATCTACTCCGTTTTGAATTAATTCTCGGATAAACACCTTTTCTTCACTATACAAATGATTGCCAAGGATGTCAATCATTCCTCCTAAATCTACTTGAAATGTATGTTTCATATTAACTTTTTTTCTTCTTTAGGTTCTGTTCAATTCTATTTGAACTCTTTTTAGGATTACGATTTTTTGATCTTTCATACCCTTTCGTTTTCTTTATGGATGATTTCCAGTCTAAAACTTGACGTTCAAATTTGTCCGTATCCTTAAAAGCACAAAGGTTTCCATCGGGGTCCAAAAACTTGGCGACTGTTCCCCATTCGTGCTCTTGACAATCCACTTCTATATGATGATTTTCCAAAGTATTTACGTACGCTTTAACGTTTGTGACATTCATTCTCAAGCACGTTCGTGTTCGTCTATTTTCACAAGATTCCAACGGATTTTCATCCTTAATTTCAACCATTAAATAGGCACTTCCAAACTCAAAACAAGTGAGGGTATTTGTTTTAAA
>Ga0209094_1002095_pt1 | contig 10540 bp, 13 predicted proteins | sample COGITO_mtgs_1004_2_FD_184790 | JGI IMG/M metagenome (GOLD analysis project Ga0209094, IMG submission 184790) | Pelagic marine microbial communities from North Sea - COGITO_mtgs_100430 (SPAdes) (version 2) | ecosystem: Environmental > Aquatic > Marine > Epipelagic ...
AATAAATTGCTTTTTACTATCAACTCCTACCAAGTCTTTTACTGCTTTTTTGCCAGTCTCCCAAGCCTCTTTCCAGTCTCCTCTAAAAAATGCCATCAGTGTTTTACCTATGCCTACAATACCACTAAGTAGCTCTTTAATCCTGTTAATCACATAATCCTTAATAGCAATGGCAAATCCTTTAATGGCAGCCCAAGCTGCATCTATAGCACCCCTAAACCATCCTACCTTTTGGTATGCAGTTATAAGTATCGCAATTAAAGCAGCAATGCCTATTACCACCCAAGTTATAGGGTTGGCCCATAATGATGCATTCAATAGCCAAGAAGCCACTGTGACCAATTTCGTTTTAATAATCGCAATACTTGCTACCAAATTATAATAACTCAATGCTGCCGCAATTACGCCAATAAAAACTCCTAAGGCTTTGAATACTATTAAATTATTGCGAACTAAGTTAAAAAGCCCGGAAGTAATATCCCAAGCCACACCTAACCCCCAAATAAAACTATCTATAAAGGGCCCGAAATCTTTTGAGTTAACCCAGTCTATCATTAACCCAAGTTTTACAAATACCTTTTCAAATAGTGGTTGCAGTTTTTCTCCTAAACTATTCATTAGCATTGAAGCTTTATCTTGAATATTAGAAAGCATCCCCCCAGTAGTTTTACTAATCACTTCCATGCTGCCTTTAACTCCTTTAACCTCCCCAAATTGATTAATCATATCCAAAGCTCCTTGTCTGGTTGCATCAACTTCTACTTTTACGCCTCTGAAAGTTCCAACCATTTTGTCTCCGCTTTTGGCAACGTCTATTCCAAACTCTCTCCATCTTTCTGTATTGTAAATATCTAAAATGGCTTCGGATATCTGTTCGAAAGATTTACCTTGACTACTAGCAACATCTCCTATGTTAGTCATGTCATTCATTGCAGGAACTAAACCACTGCCAACCAACTTCACAAAGCTTCCAGTCAATTCATTTACCTGAAAAGGAGTTTTGCTTGCAAATTCTGTAATCATTTGCATGGATGCTTCGCCCATTCGTGCAGACTGAAAAGTATTATCCAACACAGCTCGGTATTTTTCAAACTCTGCCCGGGTATTAAAAATATTACCAACCAGTTGTGAAATTGCCCTAACAGAAAATGTTGCAACCAACATAGCTCCCAAACTTGGCAACATAGATTTTAAGCCACCTAATTTAGAAGTAAGTGTGCCGGCACCAGTTGTTATTTGGCGCAAACCTTTGTCCGCTTGGCCAGCTGCTTTGCGTGTATCGTCCAGGGCTTTACTTGCCTTGTCTTTTACTACAACTATATATTCGTATGCCTTTGCCATTGTTACTTTTTGTTTGCTTTTTCTGTTTCCTCTTTTTCTGTTTTTCTAAAAAAATGAACACTCATTATTTTGCTTGCCCACATAGTATCACTTAGTTTATTACACTTTTGCTCCCTGCCGTAATACCAAAGCAGATCGCTCAAAACCCTCACATTTGTTTTTTCTATCAGTTCCTTTGCATCAGGGCAGTCGGGGTCTATCGCTGCTGCCCTTAATGCTTTTTTATACTCACCATTTTCTTTTCAAACAAGGTTTCCACCTTGCTTAACAGTGGCACGTAGTAGTAGGGGTTTTTACTTTTCAAAACATCTTCATCTCCGCTGATCAATATCCTTTTCAGGATGCTTTCATTTTTTACAAATGGTTTGTTATCAGTATTGCCACGCTCTGCCAAATCAATCACCTCTCTTGTTACAGGCTTGCATTTAAAAACCTTGTCTTCTATGGTAATTATATATGCTCCACCATCACGCTCCACACTTGCGTCTGCAAATTCTATAACTTCTTTAAACTGTTTATGCAAGCTCAAAAAATCATCATCACTGGTAGCAACATCTTTGTCTCCAGCAATAAACCCATTGTTTAAAATAGCATCGGCAAAGGCAATAGAAGATTTTTCAATGGCTGCCACTGCCTGTTTCCACGTGCGCCAAGTAGGGAAAGCCACAAAGGCTATTTTCTCATCCACTTGCACTTCTAGCACCTGAAAGTGTTCTTTTTTCCATTCTGCAATTTGTGCTGCAGTAATTTTTTCTGTTGTTTTTTCTTTATTCATTTTCTTTTTTTGGTTTTAAAAAAAGGGCTGCCACATATAGCAGCAGCCCTTTTTAAGTTTATATTTTATTTAGGTTTTTGCTATGATTTTTTAATGTCCAGGAACATTATAGGCAAATCAATTTCAGCCATTTTATCTCCTTGGGCCATGCCTAATTCCCACTCCGTAAACTCTAAGCCTACTAAGCTAAAAACACTTTGTTTTGTGCCAAGCTCAGGGGCAAATGCTACAATTACAGAAGTGCGCAATAAAGTAATATCTCCCTTTGGTGCCACTGCAATAAGTCTTTCCAATGCACTTTGCATTACTTTCACACTTCCTGCACCTTCAAGGTTACCATGCTGGATACTTTGAGGTGTATCACCACGTCCAAAATTGTATTCTTTATCACGTTTTAAAGAGAATTTAATCTCCTTAAAATCTGCAATATTCTCACCAGCAAGCACCACTTGGATGTCTTTAAACTGGTACTGTTTGCTATCAAATTCGTTTGCCATAATATTCTATACTGTTGTAATGGTGTAGCCTAAGTTAACATCAATAAAATCACTGTAACCAACTGGCTGAAGTCTGATGCTTACTTCAACCTTGTTTGTGCTAATTACATTTTGCGCAGGATCAATAACTACTTGCACACTGCTAACCTCTTTGTTAGCGGTCATTTGCAAGTTCAAAGCATCTTCAATATCTTGCTCCCAACCTTTAACCACTGCTGGAGAAATTGTGCCATCAGCATTAATCTCTACCTCATCACTAAGCCTGTCAAGCAACACGTCATAACCAATAGTCAATGCCTTATCAATTACCCTACCTCTTGGTATGGTATTGTAATCATCACTACCAATTGTTGCTGTAACATCGCTGCTAATATAGTAGCCACTTCTGCCCACATGTGTTTTATGAAAAATGTATCCTTTTGCATCAATAGCATCCCAATCACTCGCTTTAGAGTCAACATCAGCATCGCTGGTAAAATATGCAGAAGTCATTCCCTCCACTTTTCCATTAGCCACACGGCTTGCTTTGCGTTGTACAGGCAAGCTTGCGTAAATGCCCAATAGTTTACCTACATCTGCATTACCTCCAGTTGCTTCGCCACTCAACAAAATAGCCACTCTATTAGCACTATCCGTTTTGTAGTCTTTTAAACTGGCAGGTGTCCCGTCATAAGCAATGCCATCCATAATTACGCGCAATGGCTTGTAATTTTCTGTAAACTCTTCTGCCAAAGCCTGAGCATTACTAACTGCATCGTGTACCTTCTCATAAAGACCATCTACAATAGTTGGTGTTACAGGTTTTACAACAGATGCCCCCAGTAATCTTATTTTTCCTTGAGCATAATTAAGTAACTTTACAGCATAATCAGCATTGGTTTTTAAAACCAAGGCATCAATGGTTGCAGTGCTTAATAAAATATAAAGCTGCGCTCCATCTCCAGTAATTTCATAGAAATCTGCAATTTGCCTGTGGGCATGAGCGTTTACCCCAGCGCTTAAAATTCCTAAGTCTTCAGCATCCTTCAATTTGGTAAGTAAATACGGAGTATCAACCTGCACCTTGCCTGAAACAGATGCCCCACTCAAAACCATACCCGCCACACCATCACTGGTTTGGTTGGTATTGCCCAAGTTGCCATTGCCAAGCGTTATGGTTATTTTTGGTAGTGTCATTATTTAGCTTTTACAGGGGTTTTTAATGTTTCCAGTTCCTTAGCCATCTCTGCCATTTCAGCATCTTTGGTTTCTAAAAGGGTTTGCAATGCTTTTAGTTCAGCATCTTTAGCCTCCAAGTCATTTTCAGAGTCTGCCAATGCTTTTACAGCATTAGTATTGCTTTCAATTGCGGCATTTAGCTCAGTTTCTTTAGCTTCCACCGTGCTTTTTAGCTCCTCAATTTCTGCGTTCAATGCTGCCACTGCTTCACTTTCATCTGCAGCTTTATCTTCTTCACCAAAACGGTGATATTTAGTTTCTTCAGCTTTTGCAAAGTTTTTGCAATCGTTTTCATCAGCAAATGGCACACCACTTTCTGTTACAAAAACAGTTTTTAGTTTGTTAATCTCCATTGCCTCTTTAGCAATTTTTTCAAGTTCTTTATTCATCTTATTATTTTAGTTAAAATTATGGTTAATCCTATTAGCACCAAGCCGACCACTAAGCCAGCTGCGCCATATTGTATTTTTTTCCAAAAGCTTATTTTAGGTATAATTACCTCACTTTTGTTTGTCTCTATTTTGGTAAACTCATTTATAAACTTATCATAAAGCCTTAGCTTAATTGCGTTGCTATCGCACTCACAATCTGCCTTGATGGTTTTTGTTTGTGGGTTATAAATTAGCCTAGTGGTGCTATTGCCGTTTTTAGCAACCAATTCCTTTTGTGATGCAATTAAAGCTTCAATAGAAGCCTCAATACTGCTTGTGTTGCCAGCCACTATAATAGTAGTGTCTCTTGGCACTATCCTTTCAATGATGGTATGCTCCACCTTAGTGTCAGTTTCAACTGTACGTCTTGAGGCACCACACCCCAAGACGCAAGTTAAAATTCCAACCAAAAAAATATGAAAAGAAAGTTTTTTCAAAATAGTCGGGTTTTGTCAATTCCAATTGATAAAGCCCAATCTCTTACTTTAAATGATGGGCAGGCTTTGTTTGCCACATCGTTGTGTCCTAACAAAATAGCCTTACGGTGTTTTGTTAGCAGTTCTATTACCAAGGTCTCCATTGCTTTTAATTGCTCTTTGGTCCTGGTGTCTTTAGGAGGAAACTGTGTCATACCTGCAGGTCTGTTTTTAGCCAAACCACCGGCATAAACAATATGAAGTGTTACATTATTATACCCAGCAGCACCATTGGTTACTTCCCAAGGATCTACAACATCATTGCCATTGTTTGATACCAGTTCCTCTACCTTTCCATCTAAGTGAATTAAATGCGTGTAGCCAACTTGTTTCCAACCTCTGCCTCCTTCTTTTACAGGAGCGGTGTGCCATCTGCGGATGTCCGCAGATGACACTTCTCTACCTTCTGGAGTAGCAGTGCAGTGTAGCATTATGTATTTTAGTGCTGCCATTACTGCTTATGCTCCAGCTGCTTGTACTATTTGAACAACACCTTTGTAGTCTGTTCTTGATGCGGTTCCTCCGGCTCTTACTTTAGCATTATAAATAGACCCTAAATACTCAGCTTGGTCAACATTGGAGTAAACCTTAACAACACCCTCCGCTCTTCTTACCAATTGTGGGTCAAAGATTAAGATACTGTCATTATCAGTTGCTGCATCTGCAGCACTATAAATTTTCTTTACAGGTGTAGCAGCATTGGTGTATCTGCAAGTTCTGCTTCTTTGATAAATCAAAGTGTTGAACAATTTCCCTACAACTCCCATTGCGATTAAATCGCTGGTAAGTTTATCACTACCAACAAAACCACTCAAGCCAGCTTGCAGAATTTCTGCATACATGTTGGCACTCACCAAAGCAATTCTTTTTTGAGAATTGGCATCCATGTTATCCATAATACGCATGGCATCTATAAAATCTTGCAAGGTTACTTTTTTACGAGTACCTGTAGCACCGCTTAACAATGCAGGGGCATCAGCTCCTGATGTTCTAACAATGTTAGCTGCTGGCACCGCTGCCCACAAATATGCCAATTTATCTGCTACTCTTGTGTTTAATGTATCAATGTGATCTTCCAATACATCTTTACGCTTATCAGCAGAGCTAACCAAAAGGTTATCATCTTGCAGTTGGATAGGCAATGTCGCAATTACATCTACTGCGTAGGTAACCACATTGTCAGTCCTTGAACCAACAGTCAAAGGAAATGAAGATGGATTTTCGACTACCGTAGGTGTAGCGCCAGATTGTGGGATTTCCACATTGGTCACATCTGCCAAGATACCAGCATCCACTTTAGAGTTTTTGTAAAACTCATTGTTTGGATACAAATTTTTCTGAATATCGGCTGAAAACAGCCTCTTTAATACTTCTGCCATGTCTTTATTTTATTATAGTTTTAAAATTTTGTTCCTTCATAAGCCTCAACCAATTGCTCGAATTTTTTAGGGTTGTTGGTTTTCATCTCCTCAATTTCTTTTGGAGATAGATCTGCAAGGGTTACTGTTTTCCCTTCTCCACTCTTGGCACCTTTTACTCCATCTAAGAAGTTTTTTGCATCTGCAGAAAGTTCAACAGTTTTATTGCTGTCTTTACCTTCACCGCCTTCAGGGTTTTCTACTTTGGCAATAGCTGCTACTACAATTGATTTTTGCCCTGCAAAATCTTTCTCAAATGCTGCCAGCTGCACTTCTTTTAAATGAGCAGGCAATGCACCAACTTCCACCATCTTATCTGTTAGGCTAATAGCCTCTGCAGATAACTCAGCAGCTTTTGCATCGTTAATCGTTTTTAAATCAGCTGCAAGTTTCACCTCGTTTGCCTTTAATGTTTTAGCTGCGTTTTCAACCGCCACTTCTGTAGCATCGCAACCTAATTGCAAGGCAATTTTGCCTACAAATAGTTCTAATTCCTTGTTCATTTTATCTTCTAAATTTTGTTTTTGATTGTCTTTATTGGCAAAATCCGCCAATTTCACCTCTGCACCTTCAGAGTCATATAATCTTAAAGCTTCATCATTACTGCCTATATCAACAATAGATACTTCTCGCAATTTCAGCTTGGTTACAGTCGGCCCTTTTTGACCAGGCAATGCAAGATTAACATCCATACTATCCTCTACTACATTGCCACTTAATGATGCCATTTTAATAAAACCTCTCTTTACTTTCCCTTCAATGGTTTTGGCATACTCATCCTCACTATCAAACTCTACATCCATTAATAGCTTAGTTCCTTCCTTTCTAAGGTTAGATCCTTTGCCAATTACATTTTGTGGATTGAAAGCTCTGTCGTGCATAAATAGCACCACTGGGTTTTTTTCGTACTGGGCGGTATCAATACCGTCAGTAAGTATTCTAAACCCATAAGAGTTTACATTCTCGTCACTAATTATAAAGGTGTGCTTTGCCATTATTGTGATACAAAATTGCGCCTAAAAAGCCACCTCAAAAAATTACAAAAACGCTTATGCGCAAGTGTACGCAATAGGTGCAGAATGTGTGGTAATAGATATTTTGGTTTTTTAGTAGCCTACCTTAATAAGCGAAATTTGAACCATGAAAGACATCATGGTAGATGAACAAGACGAACTATTATTTGCAGATGGAGACTTTGTGGTTGCTGATAGTGAGCAACAAAATCAGCTGCATTTAGTAGATAGTTCTAAGGGCGAATATAAGCGAAATCCTGAAATTGGAGCTAATTTGATTGAAATGCTGGCAGACGAAAATCCAAAAGATGCAATTATTGAATTGAAAAAACAATTGGTGTACGATGGGGCAGATGTGCGCAACATCAAGTACAAAGAGGGGATACTTACCATTGATGCAAAATACAAGTAAAACATGGCAAGAATTACCAATTTAGATAGGGATAAAAAGATGCTGGAGGGCAAAAGCCTTTTTATCAAAAACTTTTCTTTTCAAAGCATTAGCGACATTATCAGCATAAGTGTTGATACGCTCAAAAAATGGGCAAAAGATGAGAACTGGAACGCAGCAAAAAAAATGCACAGTATTAGTATTAATGAGCTGAAGCAAGAAATACTAGAAACTTTCCATGCACTTAAAACAGGCAAAAAGCCAAAACTTACCAGTGATGAGATAAGCAAACTTGCAGCTGCATTTGAAAAACTAAGCGATAAGAAAAAGCACCTCACTTATATGTATCACTGCTTTGAAGAATTAACAGAAGCACTTGCTGAAGAAGTTACAATGGCAAAAGGCAAAGACCGAGAATACAAACTGCAACGCTACAAAGAGGTAAGGTTGTTAATGGAGAAACTGACGGAGAAAAAATACAAGGAGGCATTAAATGACTAATACCGAATTAAAACTAGCACGTGAGCGTTTTGCAGTTCAAACCAAAATTATAAAAGCTGCAACTACGGATAACATTACTCAGGAAACTAGCCAGCAGCAGGAACAGAGAGTGGCAATGCTTTTAGAGCCTAAAAATTACGGCTTGTTTTTTAGCTACTATTTTGGCAACGGCACTCCTATACCTTTAGCAGATAGCCCCTGCGCTCCATTTCATATAAGCAGTTATTTGCAGCTGCACCAAATGGAAATTATAAAGCAGTACAGGCTTTGGTTTCGTGGAGCAGCAAAAAGCATACATACCAATGTGGGAAATGCTTTTGCATTAAAAGCCTGTGATATGCTTAAATTTATGGTGCTAGTTGGTGCCAATGAGTTAAGGGCAAAGCTACTTCTTGCAGATTTACAAGTACAGTTTGAAGCCAATGAGCGGATAATAAAAGACTTTGGTTTGCAAACCACCTATGGAGACTGGAGCGATGGTGAATTTCAGTCTGCAGATGGTAGTTACTTTATGGCTTTGGGATTAAACCAACCTTTTAGAGGTTTGCGTAAGGGAGCAGAAAGAGTTGACTATGCAGTGGTTGATGACTGCGAGGATAGAGAAATAGCATTGAACCCTGGGCGCGTGCAAAAAGCTGGAGAAAAAATACTTGGAGACCTTGGGGAAGCATTTGGCAAAAACAGGCAACGTATGGTTGTTGCCAATAATTACATCACAAAAACTGGCATTGTCAATTTCATGATGGAGAAAACCAAAGGGCTACCAAGCCACAAGGTGCAGCAAATTAACATCATTAATAAAGATGGATTACCAAGTTGGCCAGAGCGATATACTGATCAGGACATTGAAACCAAAAAAGCAAATACCAGCCATTATTTTTGGGAACGTGAGTTGATGAACAACCCTATTGAAGAGGGCAAACTTTTTAAGGCAGAATGGATAAGATTTACAGAGTGCAGCAGGATTAAAAGCTGGGATGGTTTAATTTTTCACTGGGATTTATCCTACACCAAAAATGGAGATTACAAGGCAGGTGTTTTATTGGGGTTTAAAAACAATTTAATCTATGTTTTAAAGGTGTTTTGCCAAAAGTGCGAACTTACTGAAGCAATCAATTGGCATTACAATATGGTGCAGGGCATGAGTAAAAAAGGCATGATGCCACTTTGCTTTTATGATGCAACAGCTAGTCAAAGAGCGGTGTTTATGCCCATATTTGAGCAAGAGGCACACAGGCGTAATTTCTATGAAATACCAATGCCGGCTCCAGCACCAGGAGTTGATAAACATATTAGGATTGAAGCCACACTTACCAATGTGCTTTTTAACCGTAAAATAGTGTTTGATCAGCGTTTAAAAGATGACCCCGATTTTGAAAATGCAAAAAATCAGCTATTAGGTTTTGAAAAATCAACCAAGGCGCACGATGATTTTCCTGATACTTTAGAAGCAGCTGTGAGACTTGGGCAATTATACTTTGGCAACAATGGGCTTGATACTGAAGGTAGCGAGCCAGTATTTATTAAAACTAAAAGAGCAGGATTTTAAATGAAGACCAGGAAAGAACTCTACCAAGAAATTTGCACCAAGCTTGAGCCACTGGTTACAAGTGGCGCATTAAAGTTTGTTGACCTAAACAAAGGGCAACTAAGCAGGCCAGATAAAACGTATCCAATTACATTCCCTTCAGTACTTATTCAAACGGATGCTGTGCGCTATAGCCACATGGTTGAAAATAGAGTAGAGGGCGATGCTACAGTTACTTTGATAATTGCTTTCAACAATTATAATGAAAGTTTTGTTGGGGCGGCCAATAAGCAAGACAGTGAAAACTTACTTGATTTGCTTGATAGCATAATTGAAGCAATGATCTACACACGTGGAGACAATTTTACAGACATGCATCTAAGCCAAGAGCAATTTTTACCATACACCTTTAATGGGCTAAATGTCCATCAAATTACATTTACTACTAACACTTACCATAAATTAAAAGAAAATGCCACTATACGTATCACAAGCGGAGCTTAAAACCGTTGGAATAGCTGAGGTAATTAATATGATTACACAAAGCGACACTACTATTGTTGACCAAATAATAGAAGAGACCGTTGACATCTTTAAAACCTACATGGGAGGGCTTTATGATGTTGAAACCGTTTTTAATGAAACTGGAGCTGCTCGCAGTAAAACAGTAATGAAATATGTAAAGGATGTTGCTATCCATGAAATTTACAATCGTGCCAGTAAAGAGCTAAACGAGGTTGTACGCCTGCGTTATGAAGATGCTATGAAATGGCTTGACAAAGTAAGCCAGGGAAAAATTGACTTAAATCTACCTTATGCTGGTGGCGATGATGAAGATGGAGATGGCAACCTTGACGGACAATTCTTTTTTCACAATGGCAAAAAACCATATCAATCAGATTTTTAATTATGAATTTTTTAGACAGAATAAAATTAGCTGCTGGCAGAACA
>Ga0209094_1002100_pt1 | contig 10529 bp, 16 predicted proteins | sample COGITO_mtgs_1004_2_FD_184790 | JGI IMG/M metagenome (GOLD analysis project Ga0209094, IMG submission 184790) | Pelagic marine microbial communities from North Sea - COGITO_mtgs_100430 (SPAdes) (version 2) | ecosystem: Environmental > Aquatic > Marine > Epipelagic ...
CTGATAATGAACAATATCAAAAATAAAATAATCGCTAGGGTATATGCTGTTGTTCAAAGAGGTACACCATTTGTCAACACTAGAAAATTTTCTGTAAATTAAACTTGTTTTTTATCATAGAATGAAGAGGGGATAAGCAGGTAAAAGAATTGCTTGCGGAGAAATTGTAAGGATAGATTAGAAGATAGGATAAGAAGACATTTTACAAAAGTAGTTCAATTAATCAAACATACTGGTCAGCGCGGTGAAGAACACCACGCAGGGATAAGTATGCACTTTAGATTTAATGTGTAAGCATTAAAAGTCTCTGTTCTTAGGTTTTCAGTATCCTATATAATCCTACTTTAAAGAAACGCATGTCATCTTCAACTAGATGATGGAAACTATTATCTAGCAGACGGAACACATCGCCTAGTTAGTGGAATGCAGTCTCTATTTAATGTATTGCGGCACTTCTTTGATACTCAAGCTCTATTCTTTAAGGCTTTACATTATTTCTTTAATGCTCCGTTTTGTTTCTTTGATGTTTTGCTGCGTTTAGTTAATGTTGGTATTCATTTAGTTGGTCTTGGTGAAGGTTTAGTTGATGTTCATCCATTTTCATTACCTTCAACTAAACTTTCATCATCTTCAACTAGAAGGTGGAAGACTTCAACTAGACGGTGGAAACCTATAACTAGACGGTGGAAATCTTCAACTAGAAGGTGGAAACCTTTAACTAGAAGGTGGAAACCATCAACTAGAAGGTGGAAACCATCAACTAGAAGGTGGAAACCTTTAACTAGATGGTGGAAACCTTCAACTAGAAGGTGGAAAGCATTAACTAGACGGTGGAAAGCATTAACTAGATGGAGGAAGACATCAGCTAGATGACCTATATATAACAATGTCTTGCTTTTATGAAAACTATTGTTTTGATTTGAGGTAAACTATTTTATGAAAGACAAAGCGATGCATATACCTATTTTTTCGGCAATACTTTTAATAGTAATTGGGTTTGGCTGTAGAAAAAATAATTGTAATTGCGACAACAGCTACAAAAAAATACCAGAAAATGTAAAAGAATGGTTTTGGTTTGGAGAAGGCAGTCAATGGGTTTACCAATTAGAAGAAGATACTGCGGTTAGAGATACGGTTACCTTAGTCTTTAAATGGGACGGAACTTCAAATAAATTTTGTGACAGTGATGTTGCGGGGGCTCAAGGATGTTCAGAAATTTTAACGGTTACACTACAGCATTCAAATGCTAAATATTACCCGAATTTTGGTAGTGATTCTTCTATTGGCGCCAATGAACTTATCCGTTGTTTTACATCGCATGGAGGAGGAGAATTAATAGAATATGAATATATGGGAGGTGTGGTTATAGGTTTTCCGTTGAAAGTAAATGATTATTATGGAAGATATACGTTGAAAGACTCATATCAAGCTTATAAACTTAATAGCTTTATTTATAATGATGTATTTCATTCATCTGAGACAGATGTTAGTGGAAATATTATTGGAAATGAAGTTTGGCAAACAAAAGGAATAGGTTTAATAAAAATCAAACGAATTAAACCAATTCAAAACTGGGAACTTGTTTATTATAAAATTTTATAAGCTATGAGAAAATCAATGTCTTGCTTTAAATTAAACTTTGTGAATGCAAACTCAAATTAAACATAAAAAAATACTATACTTTTTGCTTGCAGCAACTGTTTTTATTGGCTGCAAATGTAAAAGGGAAATTACGCCAGATACAATCTGCACAGATGAAAACACCATTAAGTTTCCGCAGGATGGTGTAGATAGATTCTTTTTTAAAACAGGTAGCTACTGGGTATATAAAGATAGTATAGATGGTTTGCTAGATAGTGTTTGGGTTACTGAAGCAACAGAAGGAAGGATGGATATGAGAAAAAAAAATTATAAAACAAAAGGAAAGTGTTATGAGTTCAAAAAAATTAAGGTAGAATCTAACCGAAATAGCCAGTACCACATCAATTTTGCAGAGCAAACCAGTCCATATGGCTCAACTTATGAAGAAGAGTATTTCTATATTGATATTCTGCTACCACATTCAAGTTTAATATATACACGTTTAAGATATAAAGGTGAAAATATAGATACTGCTGAAGTGATAGAAAATAACAAACTAAGTTTAGTTGATAGCATAAAAGTTTTAGACCATACTTTTACAAATGTTTTACGAATTGAAAATCCACAAGGTGGAATTGAGCCTAATGCTATCATGTACTATTCAAAATACAACGGCCTTGTTAAATATAAAGAAAAAAAATCAGGACATGTATGGGAACTTCTAAGATATAATACAATAAAATAGGCATTGTAAAATATGAGAAAATCAATGACTTGCTTTAAATTAAACTAAGTGAATGCAAACTCAAATTACCTATAAAAATATACGATACTTTTTGCTTGCTGCAACTGTTTTTATTGGCTGCAAATGCAAAAAGAACATTGAACCTGATACCGTTTGCACCGATGCAAATACCATTAAAATACCACAAGATGCAAAAGACCGCTTCTTCTTTTTAAATGGTAGTTATTGGATATATAAAGATAGTCTTAGCAATCTAACGGACAGTGTTTGGGTAACTGAAAGCCTTGTTGATAATGTTAACCGTGAAAAAGAGAATCCTTTTTCAAAAGGAAAGTGTTTTGAATTATGCACTTATACTGTAAATAGTACCTTGCAAAATATTTATGGGTCTGGTATAAATGCCTCAGCAACCAAAACTGGGACAGCCTATAATAATGAGTATTTTTATTTAATTTATGGAAGTCCGCTTATAGATTTTAGCAGATTACGTTATCGTGGTGTTCTAATGGATACTTTCAATTTTGAAGGTGGTATCGTTTCAACTATAGATTCACTTAGCATTGATAATGTAATATACAGGGATATTATTTTAGTTAGCTATGCTAAACAGAGTATTGATCCTTTAAAACGTATCTACTATGCCAATAAAATAGGAATTGTTAAATTTGAAGAGAGAACTAATGGGAAAGTTTGGGAATTAATAAGATATAATATAGAACAATAAAAAAATACAATTATGAAAAATCGTATCTTTTTGCTTCTTTCTATTGGTGCTTGTTTGATAATGTTGTTGCATAACGGCTGCTGCAAGGATGAAAACCCTACTTTGGCAGGTTGTCAAAAAACACAAAATGAGTATTACTATAAAACCTTAAGCGGTGCAAAAAGCTATTTGTGGGCAAAGACTGGCAGTTATTGGATATATAAAAACACTAAAACGGGGGAGTTAGATACGCAAACAGTTACCAATTATGCTATAATACCAGATACCTCCAGCAATATTACGGGGAAGAAAAAAACAGCCAAGCAAGTTTTTGTTGTGTATGAAAGACTTTTTGTAAATATTTATTCAAGCTTTAACAAATGGATTTATTATCATAAAACCAATGCCTATAATGCAAGGTATATGCAGGATTTGAACGTAGAACGTGTCATTTTAGATAGAACTGTAAATAGTGAAGGTAGTGTTCAGCCTTTTTTTTACCCGTTAGAGATTGATTTAATCGGGGCTGGCAATGGTTCTAGCTTTACAACATTCAAACAACTCATCCCCACCTACACATTACAAGGAAAAACCTACCAAAATGTGGCGGTGTTTGAGGTGGATATTGACCCTGCTTGGGAGGATAAATGGATTGGATATACGGACAGTAGATACTATTGTATATTTTGAAAATCAAAACGTACAGCAATATTAAAACAAAATGTACATAAAATAGTGAATTGAAGGGCATTTAATTATTAGTTAAACACCCTTCAAACTGTCTATATCATATAATTTGCTGTTAGGGCTTCTATCTTTCTTGGTCGAGTTTTGCCCTTACCTGAGCTAGCAGAAATAGCTTTATCAAACCCTTTAGTACACCACCCATGCTTAATTACATACTCCTGTAGTATATCTGAAGGATAGGTACTAAGCAAGAACTTACCTTTCATGTTTGCCAATGTATCGAGATCTCTTTTAAAATGCTCGTGTGTATAACCACCATAATGACCTTGATTTGTATCAATGTAAGGAGGGTCTGCATACACGAAAGTATCCTCACTATCCCTGCTGGAAATAACCTTGTGTGCTTCGTTGCATTCCACTTGCACATATCTCATTCTATGCTCTAAGTCTTCTTTAAAAGTCTCTACCTTGTTTGCAATTGTAACAGCTCTCTTTTGGCTATCGTATCCCCATGAGCCAATTTTGCAGCTGAACCCTTGGTTGGTCACTACCCAAAAAGCCCAAGCCCTTATATCTCGCTCAAATAGGTGTGGCAATGAGTAGATTGCCATTGCTTGCTTGTAAGTCTCTCTGCTGTGAAGCGTAGTTTCAATTTTGTGTCTGAGATTAAAGAAGTCATGCTTTAGAACCTCATAAAAATTGGTAATATTACCATTTACATCATTGATTATCTCTGTTTGACTTTTGTCTTTAGCCCAAAAAACAGCACCTCCACCAAAAAAGGGCTCAACATATACCTTGTGTTCAGGTATCAAAGGGAGAATGTGTGGCAACATCTGCTGTTTACCACCATAGTAGCTAATTGGAGTTTTTAAATTTTGTTTCATTTTTATATATTAAATAATTTATTTTTGTCGTCTCATTTTCTCGGAATAAAAAAAGTGCCAACACACTTGCAAAGGTCTTAGCCTCTGGCGTAGTGTGTTGGCACTTTTATATGTAGCAGATGTGAGAAATCTCTACATGAGTCGGGGGCTTTTTTTAGCCTGTAATTCTAATTACCATCATATTGCACATGTCTTAAATCTATGTAATCATCTTGGTTCATTACACCATCTTTTAATCTTACTTCACCGTTGAAATCAATAGTTATAATAACTGTTCTAAGTGGCGAATAGCTCGTACTTGCATTGTTTACAGGACAAACAAATAGTAAAGGGCTATTGGCGTAATAAGTACCATTATAGGGTCTGTAATTTACTGGTGTTGATGGCATGGTAAATAATAAATCAGTAGGTGATGCTCCACCAACCTTAGTGCATTTAACAACTGCACCTGCAAATCTCACTTGTTTAAATTGATTTTTCCAAAACGTAATAGTGGCATTACCTGATGGGTAACGCTCAAATCCTGTTTCAAATGTGGCTATTGCTACACCCGTTTGGTTTTTTAACCCTCTTAAACCGCTGCTTAATGTAAAAGGTGTTATCGCTTTAGTTGCATTAGTAAGATTTGAAACTTCAGCTTCTGTAGCCAACTGCACCAAGCCTAAAGCCAAGGTGGTAGCTTCTTGATATTTCGGAACAGTTATAAATGCTGTAATATCTGTGCCTGAAGCTCCAATTACACCCACTCTAAGAGTATAGGTGTCATTTACCGATGTGTCTTGATACGTAGCTGTAGTAATAGTTTCAGACATGGCAATTTTAGTTCCTGTGCCTGTGGCCACAAAAAGAATATCACCATCCATACACACCCACCCATCATTGTATTGGTCAGGAGTGCCTGTTGCTGTCAAGCCTGCCAATATATAATTACCAGTATTAGGCACTTTTAAAAAGGATTTTAAAAACTTCTGAATGTCCTGATATTCATCTTGCATAAATTTCAACGTGTCCTGCTCTAGCGGAAAACCACCTGAAAATGTAAAATTTGCATTTCTCATATTACTTCTATTTTATAAATTTTGCCTGCTAATTTGTATTTGTTTACTTCAGCCCTAACTTTTGCCTCTATAAATGTTATTGCAGAAGGTATTTTAATAATAAAATCACTATAAAGTGCTGCAATTTCTGCCCGGGTTTTTATGTAAATTCTTGGATTTAAAAACACCGGTTGTACCTCAACTTTTCTGAAAATATATTGAGGAGTTGGGGCTTCACCATCATCAATGTAAATAGCTTTTGTATTCTCATGATCCTGGTTATCATAACCAACTGGAGAAAACTTTTCGTTGAGCATCTTTTCCAAGTATATAACTTCGCTATTATGTCTTATAAAATACCACGCGCTATCTCGTAAAACTAAAAACTCATCATGCCTCCTAAACAATGGAGTTAACAATGCTAATAGCCAGCCAAGCCATTTGGTTTGTCTAAATTTTGGTCGCAACTGTTCTTGCACCAAAACACTATTATCAATATCGTATATACTAAGTGCCATAAGCCTTATATGTTATTGTTAATGAATCAACAGTAAAATAACCTGAAAATGGTACAACACCCTCAGTTATCTCAGCATAGGCAATTACTCCGTACCTAGACTTTACACTAGTTACCACAGGGTCAATAACTCCTTCAGCATTTTGAATGGCATCAATCAAGAAAGTGCGCCTAAACTCACCATTAAAATTCAAATCATTCTCCTCATTAATGTAGTTATTTATCGCTTCATCCACTGGTTTAAACCCTGGTGTAGCAATTAGCTCACCTGTAGTAATATCTATAACCAATGGATCTACATAAACAGTTGCTGTTACCTGAAGGTCATCTGCGGTTGTGCTAATAACAGATATTTTATTCCCGGCATCTTTTATTTGATTTACATAAGCCTCTAACGCTGTTATTTCTGTACCCGATAATGCAGCTAACAGCCCTGAAACCACCTTGGCTGCTTTTACCTGTAAAACGCCTGGCGTTTCTACCACCGCTGCCTGTTTAACAATTTCCAATGTGTCAACCGTTTCGGCACCAACCAAAGCTGGCCACGTAAATTTTGTGCCATCCCAAATTAACGCCTTGCCATATCTGAACCGTAACACTTGGTCTCTATACCATCTCAAGGTGTGCGTTTGTTTGGTTTCCGCATATTCAATCAGCTCAGATTGATAAACTTCCCACAGCTGCTCTTGAATGTACATGCATAATGCCACCACGCTTACCCAAAGCCTCCATATTGCAAACTTACTTATGCTATTTAATTGATCCAGTCCAGCGTTTGCTGCCTTTGCATCCAATATCTCTTGTTCTATTTCTGCGTATGTTCTACTCATTATTTTCTTACGTCATTATATTGTGGTACAAAAAAATCATCCGCATCCAACTCCTCTACAGTATAATTAATTCCTCCCAATATGGATTCAAAATCATTTAGTACAGCAATAGGTGCTGCATAAAATCCAGTATTCAATTTTCTAAATTCAACTACATTTTCTTCTACCCTAGAACCGTTTATCTCATTGGCATCAGTTTCTGATATTACTATATATTCCCCCATAATTTTATACTTGTCTGCTTAACATTGTTTGATAGGTTTGCCAAATGGTGTATAATGTTGCCATTTCAGCAGTTGTAAACCCAAATCCAATAGATGCACCGGCAACTTGCCTGTCACTATACCAACCACCAGCAATATTTCCCTTACCTATATGAATATTTGCATTTTGAGGCGAAGCACTTGACTGAGCCACTGCCCACTGACTATTCCTTATTGCGTGCAAAACCTCTACCGCATCAACCCTGCTTGCCATTTGCAAACCTGTTGAGTCTGAACTACTTTGTGTTTGAAAACCTCCATCGTTAGCATTTCCGTAAAAGAGATTCCCCCCATCTCTAGCATAAATACCTAAAAAACTACTACCAGGGTAGTTCCCAATATCAATGCCATTGCCCTTTATTGTATTGTCTCTCAAATACACCATAACATGTGCATTATTTTGCCCTAAAATATTACTGTTACAGTTGGTATCTCCATATTGAGTTGTACCGTCCCATGCTATACCGTTTGCACTATGCGTTGGTGAATTATAAAAATCAATGGTATGGTCTGCTGTTAATCCTGTTGGCTTTATAAGGTTTAATTTGTGTGCCGTGCTTGTCCCTCCTACGATTGGGTATAGCGCTTTATATCTGCTCCAAAAATTATTGCTTTTCAGCGCATCATGCAGGTAAACTACAGCAGACTTTTCTGTTGGATCTGTAATACCACCATTGGCGAAAAAGGTGTCATAAACCTTTTTGGCATTAAAAATTGAAACATGTGGTATAATTGGAAACATAATTTTAAGCCTTAGTTCTACCTATTAAAAGCCAATCCGTTGAGCTTATTTTCAAACAAACAACCGTCATATATCTACCCCCAATTTTATACTGAGCATCTGCCTCCAATAAAACTGCAGTACCACCTGCAACCAACGTAACATCACCAGTACCTATGCTACCAAGCGTAACACAAGTATTTATTGGTACCGTATCATTCAGCGTAAAAGTCCTTGCAGATGCATTGTTCATCAATATCAAACTACCAGTATCTCCTACAACAATAGTAGTGTTAACAGTCACTACACTAAATAAAGTAGCAAAATTACTAATAACATTGCCTGCCATATTAGGGCTTAATTTTGCAGCAATAGCAATTCCCTGAGCAGTACTAACAGGCTTATCAGCATCACTAGTATTATCTACACTACCAAGCCCAACATCGGCTTTTACAAGGGTAACAGTGCCTGTCTTACCAGCTACAGACTGTACTAAATCCGTTGGCGTTTTTAGCTCTATCCAGTCAACTAAGGTGGTAGGACTATTGGTGCTTAAAACAAAAGTCTTGTTCAAGTCTATACGCACCGCAACATCCCCCTTTTGTGCTGTTAGTGCAAGCATTGCAGCCTGACTTCCAACTACATTAGTATCTGTAATCGCAATGGCTGGCAATTGAGACTCTGGTACCTTACCACTCCCATCCAAGCTTGCCACACCATTCACAGCACCTTTTGCAGATGTTTCAATCTTATTGGTGTCTAGGTGATTAAAGTTACCATCTAATTCCTCATGCGTCAGCGCAGCGCCTTTTGTTAATCTTAATATTATTGCCATTTTATACTACATAATTAATTGTTACATAATCTACTAAAACATAAGTTGGAGCAGCATATACTATTGCCGTTGCTGGCTCTATATTTTTTCTTTTAAAAAACTGATAAATATCCTCATTTACCACATCAGGCATCAACAATTCTTGACCAACAGTTAATGGGGTGCTAAGTGAAATATTGTTTAATTTCAATATTGCAACAATACTTTGCGCACTACCAGTTTCCTGTATGGCAATGTCAAATAAACTTTGTCCGTTACCTACTATCATGGCTCATTATTCGGGTTTAATCTCCTGTAATCATCAAAACTTTTTTTCAATGCCTTATACTTATCTTGCCAGTATTTTTCCACCCTCACAAGTTCTTTTTCAAGCTCCCTATATTTCAATTCCCAACCTGTTACAGCATCAATCATTGTTTGTTTAAGTTTGGCAATTTCTTTTTCCAAATCCTCTAACTTCCTGTTGTTATGGTCAACATAAATGTCATAGGCTTTTTGCATAGCTTCAATGGCATTTGCCTCTAAACTTTTATTGGTGGCCACAATAGTATTAATGTCTGCATTCTCCTTTTTTCGGCTAAATATCCATGTGCCTAATGATGCAATGATTGCAGTTACTGCCTCACCGGTATATTGCGATATAAAATCTATTAAATTCATTTTTTTAACTTAAACTTCCAATTACTGTTACTGGGCCACCACCATTTGAGCCTGAAGCATTAACAACTGCACTTTTTAAATACAAGTGCACTGCATCTGCCAAATCCTTAGCCAAGGTTGCACGTGCCTCTGCTGGGTCAACCTTTACATCGCTGTTTTTATCTAAAACAACTTTAAATCTTGCTTCTAAATCCTTTACTACTAATGGCATTACTTCAATATTTTATTAACTCTATCATTTATTAGCGTCATGGCTGCTACATTAATGGTAGTACCTTGTATCACAATTATTTTACTCACCTCAGCAATCAAATCATTAATTACTGCCTTTAAATTTTCAGTGCCTCTTTTTATTTTATAACCATCAGCATCTACCTCAAATTCAACAGTGCCAATTTTGCCTTCCAACCCATCTATTTGTTCCACACCAACCACTTTATAAAGTCCGGCACTTTCGTTTCCAAAAGGAGAAACTAAAACGCTACTCCCTTTTGTTGGATACATCACAAAGGCATCGCTATCTTTTATTACACTTCTCAATCGCACATCAGGAATTTCCAAACCATCAATTGTTTTAATGACAATCGTTTTATCTGTTTTATTTATAGATAAAACCTCAGCTGAAGTAATTCCTTCAGCTACTTTGGTCAATTCTTTCAAACCCCTTTGTATTTCAGCTTCCCTACTCATAATTTACTGCCTAGTGTTAAAATACGTCTGCCTCCAGCGTCATTAAAATTCACTTCCATTTTTTCAATGAAATAAACGCCTGCTTTTTCAGGATAATTTCCATCTGCTACCTCAGCTGCCCAACCTCTGTCCGCTTCAGGGAATAAAAAACTGGTTAAATTGCCTCTGTACCCTGTATAGGTCAACTCTTTGCGTTTACTTTCGGCTATTTCTTTCAGCTTATCTTTATCAGAAATATGGTAGAAGTGTAAAGTTCTAAGTTCACCATCCACGTCTCCAACCTCAATTTCGGTTCTAGTATTATCAGCTGCAATCCCTATTGCTTTAATTTTTATTTTTACATCCTCTTCTTTCACAAATTCCAACTTTGTGC
>Ga0209094_1002107_pt1 | contig 10498 bp, 14 predicted proteins | sample COGITO_mtgs_1004_2_FD_184790 | JGI IMG/M metagenome (GOLD analysis project Ga0209094, IMG submission 184790) | Pelagic marine microbial communities from North Sea - COGITO_mtgs_100430 (SPAdes) (version 2) | ecosystem: Environmental > Aquatic > Marine > Epipelagic ...
AGCAAAGAGCCAAGGGTTGAGATTGTCCAGAACTACAGCAAGTTTATATCTTACCAGTGGCACAACAATCTATTCGTGTTCCACCATGGCGACCGCATAAAGCATGAGCAGATTTTACAGACGGTGATTAAGAACCTTGACGACGAATGGGCAGAGTCTAAGAACCGATACTGCCATCTTGGGCATATTCACCACCACACCGCCAGAGAAGTTGGCTCTATGCATTTTGAGCACTGGGGCAGCCTAACAGCTACGGACCAATGGCACAGCGACTCAGGATACGGTGCAGAGCGTTCTATGACAGCAGTGGTATACCACAAAGACAACGGCGAAGATTCGCGAGTAAAAATAAAGGTGGAGGTTGAGAAATGAAATGCTGGAACTGCGGTACAGAGCTAATTTGGGGTGGCGACCATGACGTTGAAGACCATGAAGAGTTTTTTATGGTTTCCAATTTAAGCTGCCCTAAATGCAATTCATATGTTGAGTTTTACACAGCTAGGGATGTTGACGATAGTCACTTGGATAGCTTCGAGATGCTAACCCAGCGCGAGGACGACGATGAGCGTGATTGATTTTCCAAAGCCGACTGTTACGTTAAAAAGACTGTACTGTGAAGACTGTAGCCAGCCCTTGCAGTATTGGCTTGGTGACGACGATGCGGCATACGGTCTATGCGGTAAATGCGACCTGGCAGTGCCTGATGAGTGTGTAATTCCATTACCATCTAATGAGACTGCACACTAATGGCCAAGAGAAAAAAGCTAACAATTGCTGGTGAGATAGAAAAAGCTGCAGTCACAATGCAGAAATTAGTTCGGATGAAGGCAGCCGATGATAACGGATATGTTAGCTGTATCACTTGTGGTCGAGTGGCCCACTACAAAACCATGGACGGAGGTCATTACTTCTCTAGGCGACACACCAGGCTTAAGCTGTTTTCCGGCAACTGTCATCCACAATGCAAAAGATGCAATATGATGATGGGCGACCCAGTTATCAACGACGCCTACAGAATGTATATTATTGACACATACGGACAGCGCCGCCTGGACGCTATGAAAAAGCTTACACAACTGCCGCCTAAAAAATTCTACAGGCACGAAATCCAAGAGCACCATGAAGAGCTAAAGGCCCAGGTCAAAGAGCAGAAAAAAAGACTTGGAGAAAGTTGACAATGTATACAGTTTTGATACAATAGTAGCTCATTCAAAGAGACAGAGGTTTTTCAAGATGCCTAAGACAAGATCAACTACGCTTTGTAAGCGCCTAAACAAAGCATTCCCAGGATGCAACGCTGTAACCTACAACGAGTGGACTGGTGAGGAGAAGACCGACCAGGATGCTATCTGGTTTCGCATGGAAGGTGAGTGCGCCCCAGACGGTATGCGTTTGTATGACTACTGGTCTATGGATGGTGAAAAGTATCACCCCGACCTGGTTGCTATGTTAGATAAGCATGGCTTTCACTGCGAGCCACACGACGCTGGCACACTAATGGCATACAGGAGTTTCTAATGGAAGCGCACAAGCATTTAATTGATTGGGCCATTACTAATGGCTATGTTGTCCAGGTTGAAGTGGAAGATGAGCTGGAGTATGAGGGCCATGACTACAAGCTGGCTGTAGAAGCATCTGAAGCCGGTGATATCGGCTGTATAGTTTTAGGTAAGCGAGGGTATATACCTGGCAAGCAAGGTTACTCTGAATACAACTTTGAGTATGCTGCACACTTCGCTTTTGTTCATGAATATACGCAGGAGCCTGACGAGATTATTTACGACTACAGTGACAATAAAGTAGCTCGTGAGTGGTCAGAGGAATATGCAGAATTAATGGAGGGTGACGATGATTAGTGATTTGAGAAGGTTAAGTGCTGCTGGCCATAGACGCACCAAAGAGCTTTTGGCAGACGGTGAAACGTGGCCTGGCACACAGGGCAGTTACATTGGCATACTGGAATACTTTGTTGCTTATATGGCCCAGGACGACCAGGATACATTTGAAAGGCTTTTAGAGGAGTTAAAAAATGTTAAATCAGACACCGCCGATTGATCCGTTCAACGGTATAGCAGAGGTTTTAGGCCTGCTACTAGCTTGGGGGATAATACTGTTTGTTATGTTTATGTGTTGCCTGGCTTTAGCTGCCATTAAAGAAGAGCAGAGATGCTGGAAGATTAGGACTCGCGCAAGACGCATTAAAAAGATCCGGGAGAAAAGAAATGAAACCAGTGTATGAGTTCCATTATAACGGAGACGCTGAGTCGCTTGGATTTGCCGATGATGCTGGAACTACTCTAAGGATATGCATACTTAAGAAGCACCTGACCAGGTGTGAGCTTGTAGAGGAATTTGAGCACTTTATGAAGGGATGCGGTTATCACTTTACGGACGACGAGTGCATTGCAATAACTTCAAAGGAAAATGTATAATCATTTCCGACTAGGCCCCCTCTTGCCCTTGAAGCAGGCCTGCCGCACCTGTAGTCACAACGCGGCACTAATTCATAACTATGAGGATATCTAATGGCAGCACATCATGGCGGTAAGGGCGACTCGTCTAGACCTATGAGCGTAGACTCCCGCACATTTAGTAATAACTTTGACGCTATATTTCGCAAAGACAAACCAAAACCCAGCTCTGATCGCCGGGTAGACCAATCTAAAAAACAGGGTGAAAAGAAATGAGAAGATTATTAATTTTATTGCCGTTTATTGTAGCGGCTAACTATGCTGACGCAGCATGTAGCTATAAGACTGATTCCTGGGGTAACACTAACTACACCTGTGACGGTGCATCAGGAACCTTAAAAACTGATAGCTGGGGTAACACCAGAGACTCACGTACAGGAACAACGTACAAAACTGATTCCTGGGGTACTACACGAGGATCTGACGGATCTAGCTGGAAAACTGATAGTTGGGGTACAACCAGGTTCAATGACGGCACAACGTCCAAGACGGATGCCTGGGGCAATACACGATATAGCGATGGCACTGTATGCCGTACTAATTCCTGGGGAACAACCACCTGCGACTGATATACCATTACTGATATAGAATCTATAAATATGTATCATTATATATCATCAACGATAGCGAGTATTATCCGCCCCTCTACAAACTCCTGGGGTTCTATCGTGACAATCGCAATCATAATTGTAGTAGTTGGCTTAGCCGCTATTGCATACCAAGACATGGCCTCCTAACGGGGGCTTTTTTGTTTCTATATGGTTACAAAGCGCCATAAAGTGTACATTTATATGCATAGAAGGTGCCATAAAGTGTACAGATTGGTTATATTTTGTACAAACTGTTATACAATTGTGTTGCACACTTAACCCAGGAGGTTACTATGAGCAAGCAATTATGTTTAATAGCGCGTATAGAAGAGTGTTTAGAGAATGGTTGGTTTGACCTGGCGGCTCAGGTTGATACATTAACGCAGACATTAATTGACTATCCACAAATAGGGGCGGAGACAAAGTCAGCACTGTTGCACTGGTGTAGTTTGGTAGACGAAAGATCTAGCAAGCTTCCTATGCCAGAAGAGCAGGTAGCGCTACTTAATCCCTCTATGCAGATATCTAACGAATTTGGCACAGAGATCTAATATGGCAAGACCAACAAATATGACTGACGAGGTCATAGAGAAGGCTAAGGATTACGTTGATAACTACCACAAGTACGGCCATGCAGTACCGTCGGTGGTTGGTTTATGTAAGGCGATAGGCAGAGCAAGATCTACTGTTTACGACTGGGCTACACAAGAAGACAATGAGTTTTCGGACATATTAGAGGCAATTAACGAAAATCAAGAGCTAGTGACCTTTAACCAGGCGCTACTGGGGGAATACAACGCATCAATCGCTAAGCTGCTATTAGGTAAGCATGGCTACACTGACAAGCAAGAAGTCGGCGGTATGGATGGTAAGGCTATAGAGCTTGTATCCAAGATTGAGCGCGTGATTATTGATGGCTAAGACGCTGCAGATTGATACTCCAAGGTGGGCGCTTCCTTTGTTGAAGCCTTCACGTTATAAGGGTGCTCACGGTGGTCGAGGTAGTGGCAAGTCACACCTGTTTGCTGAGCTGCTGATTGAAGAGCATGTAAGAGACCCAGAAAGAAACACAGTCTGTGTACGTGAGATACAGAAGTCCCTGGGCCAGTCTGTAAAGAAGCTGCTAGAGATCAAGATAGAATCTCTGGGGGTGCAAAAGTATTTTGACGTCCAAGATACTGTCATCAAGTCTAAGTTTGGCTCAGGCCGTATAATCTTCCAGGGTATGCAGAACCATACAGCAGACTCAATTAAGTCCCTGGAGGGCTACGACTGTGCCTGGTGCGAAGAAAGCCAGTCAATGAGTCAGCGCAGCCTAGATCTGTTAAGACCCACAATCCGAAAGCCTGGCAGCGAGCTTTGGTTTACGTGGAACCCTAGTAAAGAGACAGACCCAATTGACCTGCTGCTACGTGGTGATAATCCGCCAGATGATGGCGCTGTTGTCGAGGTTAACTACTGTGACAATCCCTGGTTTCCAGATGTGCTTAAGGCTGAGATGGAGTATGACCAGGGCAGAGATTACGATAAGTACCTGCATGTCTGGATGGGCCAGTACGTTAATAACAGCGATGCCAGGGTATTTAAAAACTGGCGTGTAGAGGACTTTGAGACACCTGGTGAAGCTGTGCCAAGGTTTGGTGCTGACTGGGGATTCAGTAATGACCCTACCGTATTGATACGCTGCTGGGTAGAAGGTCTAACTCTATACATTGACCATGAGGCTTATATGGTTGGCTGTGAGATAGTTAACACGCCATCTTTGTTTATGACAGTGCCTGACTCTGAGAGATTCCCTATTATTGCCGACTCTGCCAGGCCGGAAACAGTTAGCCACATGAGGCAGAACGGATTCCCAAAAATAATGTCTGCAGTTAAAGGACCGAAGAGCCTGGTCGAAGGAATTGAGTTCCTAAAAAATTACGATATTGTTGTTCATCCCAGGTGCAAACACACCGTTGATGAGCTGACTATGTACAGCTACAAGATAGACCCGCTAACAGATCAGGTGCTGCCAGTGCTAGAAGACAAGCACAACCACTTGATAGATGCATTGCGCTACGCATGTGAGGCTATTAGAAGGACAAAAAACAAAAAGCCTAAAGACGTAACGCCATTGCCAACATACAATAGATGGTAGACAATACCTGGAATATGAGGATCGAAAATGGCCATCAGTAAAGAACAACGATTAGCGAACATACATTCAGAGTGTATGCGTGAATTTGACAACATCCAAACAGCGCTACGAGAAGAGCGCCTGCAGTGCGTTCAAGACCGTAGATTTTATTCTATAGCTGGCGCGCAGTGGGAAGGTCCACTTGGTGAGCAGTTTGAGAATAAGCCTAAATTTGAAGTCAACAAAATCCACCTGTCTGTAATTCGTATTATTAACGAGTACAGAAACAATCGAGTTACTGTTGACTACCAGGCAAAGGATGGCGGAGAAGACAAATTAGCTGACGTTTGCGATGGCCTGTACAGAGCCGATGAGATGGACTCGGTTGCTAACGAAGCCTATGACAACGCTTTTGAGGAGGCTGTTGGCGGTGGTTTTGGTGCATGGCGACTGACTGCACAGTATGAGGATGAAGAGGATGACGAGAACGAGAAGCAGCGCATACGTATCGAGCCGATCTATGACGCTGACACCAGCGTATTCTTTGACCTAAATGCAAAGCGCCAGGATAAGTCTGACGCTAAGAGCTGCTACGTTTTATATGCTATGACGCCAGAGCAGTACATGGACGAGTACGACGAAGATCCAGCATCCTGGCCCAAAGATGTGCAGGAGTATGAGTTTGACTGGAACACGCCTGACGTCGTTTATGTTGCTGAGGTTTACCGGGTAGAAGAGTACAGAGAAACTGTACGTATTTATGAGCACCTGGATGGCACTGAAGAAAGGTTTACTAAGGCTGACTTTGCAGAGCAAGAAGATCTAGAGCTGGAGCTACAGGCAGTTGGTGCAGAAGAAGTGCGCACTAAGCGAGTTAAGAAAAAGCGCGTACACAAGTACACTATGTCTGGCAAAGGTATCCTGGAAGATATGGGATATGTTGCTGGTAAGCACATACCTATTGTTCCTATCTATGGCAAGCGCTGGTTTGTAGATAACATTGAGCGATGTATGGGCCATGTACGCCTGGTTAAAGATGCGCAGAGACTTAAGAACATGCAGCTATCTAAGCTGGGTGAGATATCTGCCTTAAGCAGCGTAGAGAAGCCTATCTTGACGCCTGAGCAGGTTGCAGGACATCAGGTAATGTGGTCTGAAGATAATCTAAAAGATTACCCATACCTATTGCTAAACCCTATTACAGATCAGAACGGCAACGAGCTGGCACAAGGCCCAATTGGTTACACTAAACCGCCAGCTGTACCGCCAGCTATGGCAGCATTACTGCAAGTAACTGAGCAGGATATGTCTGACATAATGGGCAACCAGCAGGCCGGTGATGAAATGTCATCTAACATATCAGGCAAAGCCGTAGAGCTAATTCAGCAGCGCCTGGATATGCAGACCTTTATCTATATGAGCAACTTTAGCAAGGGCATGAAGCGCGCAGGTGAGATCTGGTTGAGCATGGCAAGAGACCTGTATGTAGAGCCAGGCCGCAACATGAAGATCATTGGTGATGACGATGCACCTGATACTGTGCAGCTAATGAAGCCAGCTATGACCCCAGAGGGCGAGCTAGAGCATGAGAACGACCTTACTGAAGCATCCTTTGATGTTGTTGCAGAGGTTGGCCCATCTAGCACAAGCAAGAAGGCAGCTACTGTACGAGCCATTACTGGCATGATGACTATTACCCAAGACCCACAGACACTTTCTGTCCTGGGCGCTATGGCCATGATGAACATGGAAGGTGAAGGCATTGGCGACGTAAAAGCCTATTTCCGCAAGCAGCTAATTAACATGGGTGTTGTTAAGCCTACAGAGAAAGAAGCTGAAGAGATTGCGCTTGAAGCTCAGAACCAGCAAGAAGATCCAAACAGTGTTGCACTACGCGCAATGGCTGAAGAAGCCCAGGCTAAAGCTGCTAAGGCTAGAGCTGATGTGGTAGATACTATTGCAGACGCTGGCCTTAAAGAAGCTCGCACCGCTGAGACTGAAGCCAAGACTATGAAGACCCTGGCTGATATCGACAACAACGACGAGTATTTAACGCTTGAAGCTTTAAAAAACATGTAAGGAATAGTAATGAGTGTATTTACTCCAGTAAGTTCAGCATTGAGAAAAAAAGCGCTCGCAGAGAAACTAAGGCAAGCGCAAGATCTGAGTGGATCACCCATATCACAGACCTACCAGAACGTGCTGCCTGCTGAGCTAGACCCCAGGTTTTATAACCGTAAAAGCGATGCTGCAACAGTACAGGCTCCAGTACAGGAAGATCTTGGAACTATTCCTGCTGATGTGCCAAATATGACTCTGTCAGACCTTGAAGGCGAGACTTTAATCTCTAGCATGTCTGATAGACTCCAGGCAGGTCACCTTTTAACTGGTATTGGACAGCAGCGACTTAGATACCCTGTTAACCTGACTGGTGGACAAGGCTGGCCGCTTGAAAACGCTGGAAGTGCCTGGATCTCAGCTGCAGGGCCGTTGAACCAGATAATGAAAAAAGCGCAACAGGTACAGGCTCAGACTGGCAAAGACCCAATACTAGCGCCGTTTACTATGGCCCCTACAGGCGGCGACTTTTCGGGCATGACTGGCGAAGCTATGCTAGCTTACACATCTACTGTTGCCCCATTAAGCACTAGAACAGCCCTCGACAGAGAAATTAAAAACTTTATACCTGATTGGAAAGGGATAGATAACCCTGAAAGCTTGCCGCAGTACAGTGGAGCGCCAGCTGTTGTACGCGATTCTATCCGTGACCTTATGGATAAGAAGTTTAGAAATGAAGGCGCATCTACCACAGCTCAAGGTCGCCTTGCTGTAGCTGATCCGGCGCAGCTGGACGCCAATGTGCTTGATCTAAATACATTGGCTAGAATAGATACTAGCAGACCTGTAGATCCTACTGGCGGAAATATTATTTATCCAGCCAACCTGCCAGGACAAGGTATGGGCCGCATAGACACTGACGCTACACTTGCAGACATGCTTCCAGAAGATGTTGCTGGCAGACCTGGCGATACACCAGAAGCTAAATTTAATCAGTTTAGACGCTCAGCCGAGCTGTCACCGAGAATAGTACCTGTTACAGATGACCTGTTAAGAGATCTAGAGGGCCGAGGATTTAAGGTACAGGCCAGCCCAATTGCTACTGCAGCTGGACTCACTGTAATGGGCCTTACTGCGCTCACACCTGAAGACGCAGAGGCGTCAGTGGCTAAGCTGGCGGCGCGTGGGTACAAGATCGACCGAACCCGAACAAGCCCAGATCCTGATGATACTAGCTCAGACTTTTACGTCTACCAGGGTGATGGCAGCCCTACCGATACATTTGTTGCTCGCGCATCAATGAAAGACTACATGGATGGCACATTGCGCTCTGACGACACTGAAGTGGCTGCAAAGTTCCAGCGCCAGGGTATTGCGACCGAATTGTATGACGCTGTCGAAGAGATGACAGGGCAGCCAGTCCAAACATCTGAATTTCTAACACCTGATGGTGCAGCACTGAACGTAGCGAGAGATCCTGAAGGCATGCGTCAAAAGCTTGCTGATGGCTACTTTGCTGAAGGAAGTGACGATAATGTCAGGCAGGCACTAGAAAGCTTTGACAGCAAGCCAAAACTACGAGAGTTTGGTGAACCAAAGCCAGAAGACCGCAGCGTATTCCCAGCACCACAAAGATTCTTCGATCCTAATGACAAGGCTTTTAAGCCGTTTACTGCTGAGTTTGGACCAACACCAGGGGGCAGATACTTAACGCGGGGAGAGGACGGTTTTGAGGACATTACAGGGCAGTTTGTAGAGACTGCAAACCTATCTGTATCGCCTGACGGTAAGCCATCGTTTACTGTGGGCCAGGAATCTGCACCGCTGCCACCAAACAAGAAAGGCAGAAAGATTAAAACAAACCTGTTTAAAAAGAAGGCAGGTTGGAGTTGGACTGATGTCCCGGAAGGATACGACCCTAATCCAGCGGGCGACTTCCCGCTTATATCTGTTGAGGATGGTAATAAGCATTACTACACACTAAATACACAATTCCCGGAAGGAGTTGACCTTGCCAGATACGATAAGTCGAAGACTGAGCCGCGCTTACGCCCGACTAAAGAAAAATCTACAGTTACCCTGGGTGAAAAAGTTGGGGAGATATCTGTCAGAGGCAAGCTACATCCTGTTTATGATAATGCTGTTGTCAGGTTTGGACTTCCCGCTGTAGTTGGTGCCAAGACTTTAGCTGCCGCTACTGGTGGCGCTATGATTTTAGGATCAGAAGATGCTGAAGCTGGTGGTATAGGCTTTGGTCGAATAACAGGTTTAGGCAATAAGCCGCAGCAGGTAGTAGAGAAGATAGCCAGATCTAAGCCTAGCAATCCCCAGGGATACTACAATGACCTGGCACAGCTGGGCGTTAAGAAGGAAGAGCTGGACTCTATGGGGTTCATGGATCACTTTGCTGGTCGCAACGACGTTACAAAGCAAGAGGTTGTAGACTTTGTTAATGAGAACCCATACCAGATATATGAAGATGTATTAGTAGATTCGACAACTACAGCTTTAGACTACTTTAGAATCTTAGAGCCGTCTGCTTTAAAGCCAATGCAGGAGCTTATGGCTGCAGGTGATATTGAGGGCGCAAATAAGCTATTCCAGGGCTTAAGGGAGCGTCACCAGATTGAGGTTAATGCGTCACAGGGCAAGGTGCCAAGATGGGCTGGAGATAACTTAGTATTGCCTGGCGAGCGAGCAAATGATATTGAGTATGTGTTCCAATATCCGGGTGCAGATGCAAAAAGGCAGGCACTTGTACAAGAGTTACAGCCTAGAGTCGCAGAGCTGAGACAAGCGCAATCTGATATGTTTACATGGAATACCAACGCAGCAATGCTGCGCAACAGTGGCTTTCAGGCAGGCTCGGCTGATGTTCCAGAAGAAGTTATGGATAACTTGATGTCAAGCCCGCTGCTTGGCCGGTTTGCAATGACACCGGAAGATATGGCTGCAAGAACGCCAGAGCAGAAGCGCCAGCTAGTAGACCAGGCACTTAGAAAGACTGATGAATACTACGACATGACTCATACTGAATTTGCGGCAGAGTATGATCCGTCTATAGCGCCTTTAGTTGCAGAGCATGACGCACTAACCAATGAGATTGGCACAGGTCGTCGTGACGGTACACATAAGCCATTTGTTGATGTAACTCATTACCCTGATAACCCAAACCCAGTTGCACACATGCGTACAAATGAGCGCGAGATATATGATGCAAATGATAACTATCTGGGTGAGTCGCTGCACATTGAAGAGAT
>Ga0209094_1002131_pt1 | contig 10405 bp, 6 predicted proteins | sample COGITO_mtgs_1004_2_FD_184790 | JGI IMG/M metagenome (GOLD analysis project Ga0209094, IMG submission 184790) | Pelagic marine microbial communities from North Sea - COGITO_mtgs_100430 (SPAdes) (version 2) | ecosystem: Environmental > Aquatic > Marine > Epipelagic ...
CCAAACTCAGAACACTGCCCTTGCGAAAGTAATACTCTAAGGCCAAATCTAATTGCTTCGCCTTGGTAGGCTGCAGTGTTGGGTCACCGACATTGACCGCTGTACTGGGAGTCAGAGGGTACTTAACCGTGGGTGAAAGATTAGCAAAGCTCGGACGACGCATGATGTTCGCGTACCCCAGTCGAATCTGAACCTTTTCAGCAGGTGCCAAGACCAAACTCGCACTTGGCAGCCATTCCGTATAGTCCTGACTATAAGACACCTCACGCAGAACGCCGTCATCAAGCACCTCATTACCAGAGGCTTCCTGTCTCGTATTGACACCGCGGACACCTATATTGCCGCGGGCAGGAATACCAAACCATGTAGTATCAAAGTCACCGCGAACATAAATCGCCACGGTGTCCTCTTCAACGCCAAAGCCCTGCAGCGGCTCCATAACACCCTCTGCGTCAAGATTTAGGATTTCTCGAATCTCGTCGCGTTGGTTTTCAACTTTCTCGGGATCCAGCGTAACGAAGTTATCAAGATAATTAGCATCAGCATTGAAGTCGAAGAAGTCTCCTGGCGTCGCCGCAAGGTACTCTGAAAGATCTGCCGCTGAAACACCAGGCCAGTTTGGCGAAACTTGGGACTGGCGTGCTCTGTTGATTGACCGCTGACTAGCTCGAACACCAAACTGTACTGACTTCCAGATATCATGATCGGGATGCCAGGTTACATCAATTTTTTCAGCAAACTCTTCATTGTCAAAAAAGCTATCTTGATCCTTGGTGACGAACATCGACCAGTAATTTGGGTCAAGCAACTGTTCATCCGAAACCGCTCCAGCAACTGGACCATACTCCAGAACATCACCATCTAGCTTGTATTCAAAAGGCACTCGAATTCGCGCACCGGCACTGTGAAAGTTTGCATTTTCGGGATCGTTAAACTGAAAAATGGACACCAACTGGCTGATAGCCGTATCGGAACCCGCGGCACTAACTTCAAAGATAACGTTAAAATTATCTCGATCCCACTCACCCCCTAGCGCGGCGACATAAGACTCTGTCTCACGATTTCCTGCACGGTTGTTAGAGCGCAGCTGGACACCATCATTGGGTGTTTCAGTATCGGTAGATACGTCTGTTCGACCATTCATGATGCCACCACCGATAACACCAGAGGTCAGAATCGGCACATCATAGCCGGCCACATTGACTAATCCAAAGGTGCCATTTGCCACACCATCAAGCTCTAAATCAGAGGTGGGCGTACCCATAAAAAGAGACTGGCGCATACTTTGCTTATCTAGATCCGTGTACGACCCTTCGGCATATAGCTTTAGATTATCACTAGTCTGCCACTCCAGCGAGCCTGAGAATGCAGTATTAGTCCGATGCTCGTTACCATAAACAGTATCACCAAAACCTGGTTTATAGTAAGGGTCACCAAGGCCATCGCCATCAAAATCAATCTGGCTTTGATCTGCGCTACGAACACCAGGCGATACCCGAAGGCTATCTTCACGCACCATTTTATCCGAGTGTGTGAGAGTCATAATCGCCCCAACATCACCTCGACTAGTCGAAAATTTTTCGCCCAATGTGGCAGAAAAAGACTCATTCCACTGGTCTGCATTTTCGGCATACTCGGAAACAACTCGCACAACACGCAGTGGTTTTTTCAGCTTCAGGCCGCGATAAGTCTTAACATCAATGGTGCCACCAAGAGACCCTTCGACCATATCAGCAGTAGGTACTTTCACCACATTTAGTGAGCGCACAAGTGCCGCAGGCAGGTCTTCAAAACTCATGCCTCCCCGACTATCACCGGACGGGGTGGTGCTTCTTCCATTAATTTCAATTCGGTTCTGGGAACTGCCGCGCACTGAGACACTCGAACCTATGCCGGCCGAGCGATCAATTTGCACACCGGGAATATTTTCTAAAACCTCTGCGACATTTTCATCGGGAAGCTTACCAATATCGTCTGCATTAATAATTTCCGTTAAGTTTGCCCGCGCTCGCTTGGCCGCCAGCGCTGACTCAAGACTTGCACGAATTCCATAAACAATCACTTCTTCAATGGCGCTTTCTGCGTTAGTTTCTTCAGCTACTTCTTCTTGAGCGATTGCCATTGAAGCACTGAGTGCAATCAAGGAAACGTTCGCCGCCAATATCGATCGGCGCCACATTGAAAATTTATATTTCATTACATTTCTCCCATTATCGCTGCATTATTTTAGTTATTAAAAGCAACTATTTTTCTTGTACATACGATAAATTATTATATTTTTAGGTCGTTATACCTTAAAGCTAACGACCTTCTCAGGGCTGCAGGCTTTAGTCTGCGTCGCGAACCAGTCTTTGAGCACTCTTCTGACTCGTGCGAACCTTGGGCTGATGTATACCCTTGGTAAAATCGACTACATATGCGTTAGCGCCAGTTGGTACTTTGTGCGAAGAGCTCCAAAAACTTAAGGTACTGCCCGGGAACACCGTGGTGTTTATAGCCGGGCTGGATTGATCAAAGGCAACAATTGACAAAAGCTCTTTCATATTAGGTAATCGCCAATCACTGTAACCAGCAAACTCAGCATCTCTTGCCCGCTTCATTGAACCACCCCAAATTAAAAGGCTTACCGCCCCGACACTACAGTCATCACCTGAAAGTCCTTCGGGGCACTGCTTCCACATCAAGCCTGTTACACCGTCTGTTACAGTCCCATCATTAACCGTATAACGATCATCTGAGGTATCGTTGGCCTGATATGAACCGGAGACCAACCTCTGCGACATACCAAGTGTCTTGCCTTTTAGAATGGGGATACCCGCAAAGAAGTTAACCACCCAGCCGTTAGCCCCATCACCTGCCACAGGATTCGAAGCCCAATGGGCCCCAGCGCCATTGGGGAATCGCGCGATATCAAGTGCTGGGTTTAGGCGGTTGGCATTGACGATTGTTGCCAACTCCACAACCGTTGGGACACGCCAGTTTTGGATACCACAAAGGGCTTCCGTATTAGTTGCGTCAGCCAGCAGATTTCGATCAGCCCATACAACCTTTGCGTTAGTTGCATGGATACCAGCGTTCGCCTCGGTTTTCATTTCCCAAACCAAACCGGTGACATTGTCCCTTACACAGGACCAACGGGTACCAGCAGCTTCACTGCCATCTGCTGCCCAAGCTCCGCCTTGAGCTGTCAGTGCTGAGCCGTCACTTGCAATCTTTGTAAAATCAAACGCGGCCACACCTGCGCCAACTTTTGTAAGCGTAAGATCAGCATCACGCCCCTGATCGCAATCTTGCGGAACGTGGCCTCCGTTGTTAATCGCTGTTGTACAGGACTCATTAGAGCCAGATGTGCCGCCACCACTGCTCACTATCCCAGTGTCATTTAGTGGGTTTTTAGGCACAACGGTGAGCTCATTACTGAGATCACTTTCATCAGCACCCGCTGAAGCCGTGACCGCAAAATAATAACTCTGCCCATTATCCAAGCCCGTTAAACTGTAGGGGGATGTGACATTTAGAGTCAGTTCGCCGCCAGGCAGTGATGCATAATTATCTGCACTGTCGATGCTTTCTTTGGCGACATAAAGGTTATAACCCGCGGCATTGCCAATTGCGCCCCAAGCAATCATCGCTCGAGCATTACCGGATGAGCGTACGCTGATAACCGGTGCGTCGAGTGCGATCGGCATAGCCTCCACCGTGACTGCTATGCTCGCTGTAGCTTCTAGATATTCACTGTCAGCAGCAATAAATGCCGTAATCTCCGCACTGCCAACGGCAATCGCGGTGACCAACCCATCGGACGAAACTGTCACCACATTTTCGTCACTACTGGTGTAACTGATTGCACCAGTACCCTCAACGCCACTGACAGGAACCGTTTGGGCTGTATCAAGTTCTATTGAGAAGGAGGGATTGGCGAAACTAATTGTCTGCTCATTCAATGGATCAACTGTAATGCTTGTGGTCGCTGATGCTTCCGAATAGGTGCTGTCGGCTGCTTTGGTCGCGGTAATGGTAGCGCTGCCTAGAGCATTTGCAGTGACCAGTCCCGATGCTGAAACGCTAGCAATACTGCTGTCACTACTAGTATAGGTGATCGCACCCGACCCCTCACCAGTACTCGCAACTATAGTCCGCGAGTTGCCGATAATTATATTAGTGCTATCAGCGGCGAAGCTGATGGCCTGCAGATGACTCCAACTCTTGGTCTCACCTGCCCCAGAGCTACCGCTTCCGCTTCCGCAAGCGGCAAGTAAAAGGCACATTATTGCAAGTGCGCTGACATTTTTTATTAACATTTGGAACCCCCAATATTTAAACTTTTATTATTTTTTTTTTCGAAAATATAGCGAAATTTTCCACTATTTTTCGCGTACCCTTTTTCACTCACAGCGACATTTTTATACCAGTAAAGAGGCTAGTTTAAAAATTCTTGGGCATCTCTTTCACCGTGATCGTTTTACTTTTATCCTTATCAAGCCACCGAAAATTATTTTGAATCGCTTTCTCAGCTTCAGGCAGCGTCCAATAACCATTGCTATCTTTATCCCAGCGCTTAAATTTTGATTTCAAAAAAGTACGGTTCATCTGCCGCATGGAGCTTGGACGCGTAATGAACTCCGACATTGTCCATCGGCCGTCGAGATTGGCATCAAGCTCTACATAGAGCTGTGATTGATAATTTCCAAACTCGATCATATTAAGCTCATTATCCTTATTAATATCGAAAGATCGCCAGCCCTCAACAGCATCCGCAGAGCAAATGCTTGGTTGTAAAGCTAAAAAACAAGCAATGCTAAATAGTGTTGTTTTCATGTCAGTATCCTGTTTAGTTTTTAAAATTTTTTAGTGGAGTTGTCACTGAATAGAGTGCTGAGGAGTTATTTCCTCCAATCCGTCACGGACATGTCGCCAACCTAAATTACGCAACTCTTCATGACGCTCCAACTCAACAAGGTAATCTTGATTCGTAGCGACATTTAGACCTTCAATGGGATCATTAACCTGATCATAAAGTTCTTGCGACACAATCTGCCCGGTATCACTTCCAACCCATGCAGTGTATCTATAGCGCTGCGTGCGAACGGTTTCACCCATGAGCAGTTGTCGTTGAACGGTTTCACCCATGAGCAGTTGTTTTTGGACATAGCGAGGAAATTGAGAAAAAACCGCTTCTTTCCAATTGCGCTGTGGTTTTTCAATTAGCGGAAGCAATGACGCACCCTCTAACGCATGCGGTGCGTCAATGCCCGCCAACTCAATTAAAGTCGGGTAAATATCGACAGACTCAACTAGTGCGCTGGTGCGAGCCCCTGGCGTTTTCATACCTGGAACACGAATCATCATAGGAACGTGGATATCAAGTTCGACTGTTGAATGTTTGGCCCAACCACCGTGATCGCCCAACTTGTAACCGTGATCGCTCCAGATTACGACAACGGTGTTCTCATCCAAGCCAAGGGCCGAGACCTTATCCAGAACTTTTCCAACCAGACCATCGGCAAAGGATATCGATGCAAGATAACCATGGCGAAGTCGGTCCCCCTCAAGCAGAGGCATGGGGCCGGGCTTGGGTGGCAAATTATCATAGTTCCAGATTTCCCAAGCTACTACCGCCCAATCTGGCGCGCCGACTTGTTTTGTGGTCGTTTGCGGTGCCGGCACCAGCGCGGGGTCATATTTGTCCCAGTCACTTTTTGGCGCCCTGAACGGAAGATGTGGGCTGTGTAGACCTACAGCGAGAAAGAATGGCTGTTGCTGCTGACTGAGTCGCTCAAGCTCCTTGAGCGCATGATTTACATTTTTAGCATCCGGCAAGAGCTCTTCGGACTCCCAAGACTCATAGGCAACCCTGGGTATACCGCGCTCTCTACGGTCTTTATAAAAGTCGGATGTCTGATCATAAGGAGCCTTGGACCAGCCATCGAGATCATCGTCAGCATCGTGATATATTTTGCCAATAGAAATTGTCTCGTAACCGTTTTGTTTGAAACTTTTATTCAAGGTTGTAATATTTGGGACGGTGGTTGAGACAGGCTGCTTAAGTCGCTTGATACCGGTTGTTGAAGGTCTTAACCCGGTTAACATTGCCGCGCGGGACGGTCCGCATAAAGCCTGCTGGCTGTAGGCGCTTTCAAACAGCACAGAGGATTCGGCAAAAGTATCTAGACTTGGCGTTTTGGCAACAGGGTGACCGTAACTGCCTAAATCGGGACGCAAGTCATCGATAGAAATCAGCAAAATATTAGGCCGATCGCCACTGTTAGCCTGCACTGTCATATCCGACTGCACGCTAGAACTGGCGAGCAGTCCGACTAAAGCCAAAACGCCATAGGGTAAACCCCACAATTGATCCACACTTTCACCTACGTTAAAAATTCTGTTTTTTATTATAATGACAATATTGTCATAAACAAGTGAATTTTGACAGCGGGCCTTGACAGAAAGAAAATGAGGTCGAGAATTGGTCAAACGGTAAAGCAGGTTTGTGACCTTGGAGATCAGGGTATCAGCGCCAAAGACGTCAATCTAAAGAGAGCTTTAAAGACGTTTCCTAGGGCAATTTTTTTTTGCGTCGGCTTAATGATGTAATTATCGCGATGATAGCTGCATAATGACGGCGCAAATTGAGGCTGATTTACCCTTACCCGTCAGTGCGAGGATCGGGCACACAAAATTTAGAGGTAGTAATGGTCGAAAGGAAATCAACACTTAGCGACATCGCAAAGCTGGCAAAAGTGTCCATCAAAACCGCCTCGCGTGTTGTCCGTCAGGAATCTAATGTCAGCCCCAAGACCAGGACTGCCGTCGAAGCTGCGATGAAAGCGCTTAAATATCGACCCAGTGTAGCGCCGCGGGCGACTGTAGGCTCCCGCTCTTACGTACTAGCTCTGATTTTTGACAATCCCAATACCAGCTATATTGTCGAACTGCTTCGAGGCGCTTTGGAGCAGGCTCGTAAAGACGGCTACCACCTCCTAGTAGAACCGGTCAATCTCGCCTCAGCCAACGTAGCCGAGGACATTACTAATCTGTTAGTCCAGTCTAATTTGGACGGTATGATTCTTCCCCCCCCGCTCTGCGACGACCCGGCAATTTTGCAGGCGCTTGTATCATCAGGGAAACCCTTCGCTCGAATTTCCCCCAGTATTTCTAAGGAGATTGGCCTTCGTGTTGAAATAAGCGATTATGCAGCAGCCAGAGAAATGACCATGAAATTGATCCAATTGGGTCATACATCTATTGGCTTTGTCACTGGCCGCCAAGGTACTGCAACAACTCGCCGCAGACTGGATGGGTTTTTATCGGCGATGAAAGATGCCAACCTAACAGTACCAGATAACTTTATTTTAGAGGGTACTTACGAGTATCGCTCAGGGCTTGAGGCAGGCGAATCGCTGCTAAAGCTGGCACAGCGTCCAACAGCTATTTTTGCCAGTAATGATGAAATGGCCGCAGGATTAATTGCTGCTGCTCATAAGTCGGGGCTCTCTGTTCCCGAAGAACTTTCAATTGCGGGATTTGACGACAGTGTTATTGCGACAGTTGTTTGGCCTCAACTGACAACAGTCCGGCAGCCTATTAAAGAGATGGCGGCTGCAGCCGTAAACATGGTAACCAAACAGTGTCGTGGAAAAACAAAAGATGAAGCCACTGTCCGAAAACTTCCTATTGACCTTATTATGCGAGAATCAACCGCACTCAAATCCTAGATAGATCTTGCGCCACAAAGCCCAGAGAGAGAAAGTTCTTCTGTCCTCCCAATCATCCTAACCTGTCGTCCCGACAGAGCGAAGCGATGAAGGATCTATCCAACTTGGTTTATAAAGACAGTTTGAGAAGAGCCACAGAGATCAAAGGGAAGCCTTTTTCTCATCAGCTTTCAATCCCTTTTGCCCATAGATGCAATAGACCGAATCCAATAATTCAGCCCCGAATTTAATACGACTAATGGCTCAGTGGCCACCTCGGCCTGCTCAGGGGTTTGATACTGCCCATAGACCACAACAAAAAGCTGGCGCTCTCCTGAAATTATATCGCGAATCCGCAGTTCACCTCCCGGCAGCATAATATTATCTGCCGCCCGCTCTGCCATTATCTGACTGCCGAAGGCGCCTAACTGCACCGTGTAACCATTGCCGCTGATATCAAATTTTGGGAATCTTGTGGCGAGTGCTTTTTTAACCGATGCTTTTCTAATAGGTGCTTTTCTAATAGGTGCTTTTGCAACAAGTGTATTTTCAACAGAAGCCTCAACCTGATCTGGGCGAGGTATTTCAGAAAGTACCAATCCATCCCTAAGCAAGGTCTCAGAACAGCTCCAGTTATCACTAGACTCCACCTCTCCCTCCGTCACCCCCTCACAGTGCCAACCCATATATTCCCCATCTGGGCCTGGAGATGAACGGGACAAATCTGAAGGGCTGAGCCCTGAACAAGCGCTCAGCATAAACGGCATCACCAACAGAAGCGGACGCAGGGTGCAGACGGATAAGGCATTTTTTAACATAGAATTTATCATTTAATTATTATTCTTGTTCTTGTTCTTGTTCTTGTTCTGAGCTTCAATCTCTCGCCCCCTGCATAGAGGAACCGAGAGTGGCTATTAAATCCCCATACGCGCGAGAACATCTAGTATTTGGCGCAGGATAAAAGCTAAAGCTAACTTTGGATGCTCAGACTCATATTCAAGACTCTTTTGCTCCAAGGTGTCACGCAGACCCAGCTCATTGATCGCCGGAGTGATCGTCTCAGCCATAGGCTGCTGAACATCTTCAAGGTGCAATATACCCATCACCATTTTGCCCAATAAATCCTTATCGGCGGCGCTGACATGTGAGGACTTAACAAGTTGCTCCTGCAAATCTTCCAATCGATTTTTTAATTCGTTTCGCTGCTCATGCTCTTCACTAGTGACCATATCTTACTCCATTTAGCCCGGCAACTTCTGGTTGTCTGGCAATATCTCCGGGTTTGTTCCTGAAGTATAGACCGTGAGAAAACCACCGTAGCGCATCACTTTAGTGCAGCCTTCCTGTGGATGGCATAAAAATTGCCTTAAGATGAGCAAGCGAGGGTTTTACACCCCTTTTCAGCTAAAAAAAGCACATTCATAGTGCACAGTATCACTACTTAACAATTTAACGCACTGCATTGGTGCGCTACTAAAGAGGAAAGTCCATGTTACTTCGATATCGCCATTTCGCAGCAGTCGCTTTTGCACTCCTGGCAGCCACATTTTCAACCCAGGTATTTGCCGACGAGCTAAACGCTGCAAACACTTCTTGGATCTTAACCTCTACAGCATTGGTGCTGTTTATGACCATTCCTGGTCTGTCATTGTTCTATGGCGGCCTAGTTCGTTCAAAGAATGTTCTCTCAGTATTGATGCAATGTTTTGCTATCACCTGCTTGGCATCGATTATCTGGTTTGCCTTTGGTTACAGCCTGGCATTTGGCGATGGCGGTTCCATGAACGCCTGGATCGGTAACCTGGACAATATCTTAATGGGCAACATCAAAGAAGATTCCATGGCTGGGGATATTCCCGAGTCAGTATTTGCCCTGTTCCAAATGACCTTTGCTGTGATTACCCCAGCACTGATCGTCGGCGCCTTTGCCGAGCGTATGCGCTTTAGCGCCATGCTGCTATTTAGTGCCCTGTGGCTGATCGCGGTTTACTCTCCAATTACCCACTGGGTTTGGGGCGGCGGCTGGCTCGGTGAGATGGGTCTGTTGGATTTTGCCGGCGGTACCGTTGTGCATATTACTGCTGGTGTTGGCGCCTTGGTTGCCGCTCTGGTGCTGGGCAACCGCAAAGGTTTCCCACAGCAGGCAATGCCTCCACACAACCTGACCATGACTGTTACTGGCGCCGGTATGCTCTGGGTCGGTTGGTTTGGCTTTAACGGTGGTTCTGCCCTCGCCGCCAATGGCGATGCCGGTATGGCAATGCTAGTGACACACATCTCCGCTGCAGCAGGCTCACTGGCCTGGATGACCATGGAATGGATCAAGCATGGCAAGCCTTCGGTTCTGGGTATTGTCACAGGTATGGTTGCTGGTCTGGGTACGATTACGCCAGCGTCCGGTTTTGTTGGCCCCGGTGGCGCACTGTTGATTGGTTTGAGCGCCGGCGTTATCTGTTACTACGCCACTCAGGCAATCAAGCAGCGCTGGAAAATTGATGATTCTCTGGACGTTTTCCCGGTTCACGGAGTCGGCGGTATACTGGGTACGCTGCTCGCTGGTGTCTTCGCTTCTGACGCCCTCGGCGTGTTTAGCGGCCAGGGTTACAACGAAGGTATGAACATGGCCTCACAGGTACAGGTTCAAATCGTCGGTATTGTTGCCACATTCGCCTACACCGCTATTGTGACGTTTGTACTGTTAAAACTAGTTG
>Ga0209094_1002143_pt1 | contig 10377 bp, 9 predicted proteins | sample COGITO_mtgs_1004_2_FD_184790 | JGI IMG/M metagenome (GOLD analysis project Ga0209094, IMG submission 184790) | Pelagic marine microbial communities from North Sea - COGITO_mtgs_100430 (SPAdes) (version 2) | ecosystem: Environmental > Aquatic > Marine > Epipelagic ...
GGCATTGGTTAAGATGAGGACCTCATAGCCGGCAACGAGGCTGCATTCAGCGATGTCAATCATTTCTGGGTTCATGAAAGGTTCACCACCGGTGAAGGCAATCTCGCGCACGGGCCAGTTTCGGCTGAGCAATTGTTGCAGATAGTCTTTTACCTCATCGGCAGTGATATAGACCAATGCATCATTGGTCGGGCTGCTGTCGATATAGCAATTGACGCATTCAATATTGCAAAGCGTACCGGTGTTGAACCACAGCGTCTCAGGATGGGTCAGGGCCACCCGCGCGCGCGCCTCACCTTTGGCGGTCACGTTGGGGTCGGAAAATTTATCGAGATGGGCCATAGGTTGTCGCTCCCTGAAATATAGCGGTGCCGCTTGATCCCTCCATAATACGGCATGGAGCGAAAAAAAACAGTGATGAAACATACTGACAGAGAATTGATCGCGGCCTATAAGGTGGACAGGGGCCGCGCGCCGTTGTAAGGCACCGTTAGCGCAAACATTTCAGAGGATCCGCCCATGGTCTCCCGTGTCATTCCCGTTGAGCCTTTCGATCTTGTCATCTTTGGTGGCACGGGTGATTTGGCACGCCGAAAAATACTGCCAGGGTTGTTTCGTAGGTTTTGCGCCGGCCAAATGCCCGCTGGCGCGCGCATCATAGGGGCTGCGCGCGGGGATATCGGCCAGCAAGGCTATCAAGACATGATCCGCGGGGCGATCAATGAATTTGGTGCGCCCTCCGCTGAGAGCCTGGTGCATCTCGACGCCTTCATTGCACAGCTGCATTATGTTGCGATCGATATTTGCGGCGACGGCGGCTGGGGTGAATTGGCAAAATTGATCCGCAAAGATTTGGTGAATGCCTATTATTTCTCTGTTGCTCCAAGTCTCTTTGGCGATATCGCGGCGCGCTTGAATTCATGGGACATAGCCACCCCAGAGGCGCGCATCGTCGTTGAAAAACCTTTTGGCCGCGACCTGCAAAGTGCCAAAGCGCTCAACAAAGTTCTGTCACAGCAATTTGATGAAAGCCAAATCTACCGGATTGACCATTATTTGGGCAAGGAAACTGTCCAAAATCTCATGGCCGTGCGCTTTGGAAATCTGTTGTTTGAACCTTTGTGGAACGCGCAATATATCGATCATATCCAGATCACTGTGGCGGAGACTGTGGGCGTTGGTGGGCGCGGGGCCTATTATGACACATCGGGCGCAATGCGCGATATGGTGCAAAACCATTTGATGCAGCTGTTGTGCTTGATTGCAATGGAACCACCGTCACATTTTGATCCCGATGCGGTGCGCGACGAAAAGCTAAAAGTTATCCGAAGCTTGGCGCCCGTGGCCGCACATCACGTTGTGCGCGGCCAATATGATGCCACCGCCACAACGGCCAGCTATCGCACGGATGCAGAAAACCCGCGTAGCTTTACAGAAAGCTATGTCGCCATTAAGGCGCATATTGAGAATTGGCGTTGGGCCGGGGTTCCGTTTTATCTTCGGACCGGGAAGAAGCTCAAAGCACGCACCTCGGAAATCGCAATTGTCTTTAAGAAATTGCCGCATTCTATTTTCGAAAAATCAGCAGATGAAAAGCAAAATGTGCTGGCCATTCAACTGCAACCCAATGAGGGAATGACGCTGGATGTCACCATTAAAGAGCCTGGTCCCGGGGGGATGCGTTTGGTGCATGTGCCGCTGGATATGACTTTTGCCGATGCCCTTGGCGATCACTCAGAGGACACACCAGATGCCTATGAACGGTTGATCATGGACGTGATCCGCGGTGATCAAACGCTGTTTATGCGCGGCGATGAGGTGGAGGCGGCCTGGAAATGGACCGATCCCATTATTGAAGCCTGGGAGGCGCGCAATGATGTGCCCAAGCTTTACGACGTCGGTTCGGCTGGACCTGAAGATGCCATGGCGCTCATCCACCGTGATGGTCGGCGCTGGCGCGAGGTGAAGTGATGCAGCTGACATCTTATGAAACCGCATCTGAGATGATGCAAAGCCTCTCGGCTCAAATTGCCTCAGAGCTGTCTGCGGCGATTGCGCTGCGCGGGCGCGCTTGTTTGGCCGTGCCCGGTGGCAGCACGCCGGGCCCACTGTTTGATTTGCTTAGTCAAGCGGTGTTGGATTGGGCCAATGTGACCGTGATGTTGACCGATGAGCGCTGGGTTCCCACGGACAGCCCGCGATCAAATACGGGTTTGATAAAAAACCGTCTGTTGGTCAATTCCGCCAGCGCAGCGCGCTATATCGCGCTTTATGCGCCGGGCTTAGATCACGTCGGCGGCGCGCGTGCCCTGTCGCAACAAGTTGCGCCGAATTTGCCGATCGATGTGGTGGTTCTGGGGATGGGGGCGGATATGCACACAGCATCGCTTTTTCCCGGAGCGCCCGAGCTGTCACTCGCGCAAGATGCGCGGGCCGATGCGGTTATGCCGATGGTGCCTGTGGGATCTGACCTCGAGCCGCGCGTGACCTTGAGCGCCCAGGCCCTTGAAACTGCGCGTCAGACTCATGTTTTGATCATTGGAGAAGATAAAAAACTGGCCCTTGCTCAAGCGCAAAGTCTGTCGCCCATTGATGCGCCGATTGCACAATTTTTACCCAATGCCACTGTGCATTGGAGCCCGGTTTAGGACGTAAAGATGTTCACAGATTTAAAAGAAAAATATACTGCCGTGCGCGGCCGTCAGATTATCAGCTTATTTGATGACCAAAGAGCCGGAGAATTTTCGGTTCAGGCCGATGGTCTGTTTTTCGACTATTCCAAGACAAACATTGATCATGAAACCCGGGATATGCTTTTGGCGCTTCTCGGTAAGGTTGATTTACCTGAAAAGCGCGCAGCGATGTTTTCGGGTGAAAAGATCAATATCACCGAAGATCGCGCGGTGTTGCACACCGCTCTGCGGCGCACCTCCGGTCCGGTTTTTGTCGAGGGCTGCGATGTCATGGAGCAGGTTTTGACCACACGCGACCGGATGTTAGACTTTGCCGAGGCCGTGCGCTCTGGGGCGGTGCAGGGGCAGGGGGGGGCCTATACGGATGTGGTGAATATCGGCATTGGCGGCTCCGATTTGGGACCGGCTATGGCCTGTTTGGCACTCAAACCCTACGCGCGGGGGCCTCGATGCCATTTTGTCAGCAATGTCGATGGCGCGCATGTGACCGATGTTTTGGCGAATTTGGATCCGCGCACCACATTGGTGATCGTGGCGTCGAAAACTTTTACCACGATTGAAACCCTCACCAATGCACAGACGGCCCTGAGCTGGATGGCTGAGACCGTGGAGCGGCCGGCGGATCAATTTGTGGCCCTGAGCACTGCGGAGGATAAAACCTCGGCCTTTGGGATTGCCGCAGATCGCGTCTTTGGCTTCGAAGATTGGGTTGGTGGACGCTATTCAGTTTGGGGCCCCATTGGTCTGAGCCTCGCCATCGCCATTGGCGCGGAGCACTTCCGGGCGTTTTTAAGCGGCGCAGAGACGATGGACAGGCATTTCCAGACCGCAGCAGCGCAAGACAATTTGCCCATCATGCTGGCCTTGGTGGGGGTGTGGCACGCCCAGGCGGCCCGATATGCCACCCGGGCTGTCTTGCCATATGAACAGCGGCTGTCACGCTTTCCCGCCTACCTACAGCAGCTTGAAATGGAGTCCAACGGCAAGGGCGTGGGGATTGACGGTCATGACCTCACCGATCCGTCTGGGCCGATCGTTTGGGGTGAGCCCGGTACAAATGGTCAGCACGCTTTTTATCAATTGATCCACCAAGGCCGCCATATCATTCCTTGCGAATTCATGCTGGCCAAAGAGAGCCATGAGCCGCATTTGGCCCATCAACACCATTTGCTTCAAGCCAATTGTCTGGCGCAATCGCAGGCATTGATGCTTGGGCGCGACCTGCCCGCAGCGCGGAAGATCGCAGAGGCCAAAGGGTTTGAGGGCGCGGAATTGGAGCGTCAGGCCCGCCACCGTGTGTTCACAGGCAACCGCCCATCCACGACATTAATCTATCCCAAACTCACGCCGTTTTGCCTTGGACAGCTGATCGCACTCTATGAGCACCGGGTCTTTGTGGAAGGGGTGATCCTTGGGATCAACTCTTTCGATCAATGGGGTGTTGAGCTGGGCAAAGAATTGGCCACGGCTTTGGAACCTGTTTTGAAAGGCGACAGTGCCGGGGGGCAGAATGATCCCTCAACAGTGAACCTGGTGGCGCAGCTGCGCGTTTAAAGCTCCACCACCCGGTTTTCGAGCGCCGAAACTTGGGCCGCCTGACCCATGCGCACGGCCCAAATCCCATCGGTGAGGCTGACCTCTGGCGCCGCGCCCTGCAAGACAACCTGTTGAAATTTTTGATGTTGATAAAAGGTTGAGCCATTGTGGTCACCGGCGGCGAGGAGCGCTTTGGGCACTGGGGTGTCGATCCGGCGTGGGCCCATCGGACTGCGCGGGCTGATCACAACATGAGGGACCGGCGGGGATGGCATATGAGTCGGCCAAAAACGCGCCGGGCCGGGCACATTGCAGGCAATCTTTCCTTTGGGCCCGACGGCGTGAATTTCTTCCTGATATTCTGAGCCTTCAGCGAACATGCTCAACTCTAACATGGCGCGGGCACCGCTGGCGAAGTCAACGATGACATAGCCGCAGTCCCAGATGTCTGAGCGATGTCCCGCATAGACCTCATCGAGGTGATTCACTTCCTGACCCGCGCTGGCCATCACCCGTATTGGGTCAGATTTTAAAATCAGCCGCATGAGATCAAAGAAATGGCAGCATTTTTCAACCAATGTTCCGCCGGAATTATGATTGAAGCGGTTCCAATCTCCAACTTTTGGCAGAAACGGAAAGCGATGCTCGCGTATGGTGAGCATTTTAATCCCGCCGGTGACCTCCTCGGCTTGCTCAATCAACGCCGCAACAGGCGGCATATAGCGATATTCCATCGCAACCCAAACCGGGGCGGGGTAAGATTGGGCGAAGGCCGTAGCCTGCGCCAAATCGGCAGGATCTGTGAAGAGCGGCTTTTCGCAGAGGATCGGCAAGGCCCGCAGGGCCGCGATCTGTTGAAGCTGTGCCATATGGCAGTGATTGGGGCTGACAATGACCAAGCAATCTAGAGCTTCGAAGGCTAAGAGCGCGTCCAGACTGTCAACCATTGTGGCATTCGGCAAAGCCTTCGCGGCCTGTGCGCGCATCTGGGCGTCTGGTTCAAAGACAACGGTGATCTGCGTGTCGTCTAACAGCTCAATATTGCGAATATGCTCCTGGCCCATCATGCCGCAGCCAATTAATCCATAGCGTAGTGTCATTATCTGTCCTTACTTGATACGTGCGACATAGCGTGAAACGGAAGGATCATACCAGTTTCGTGAAAACTCGAGGGGCGCGCCTGTATTGGCCCATGCGATTCTTTCGACATAACCGGCTGTCTCGCCAGGGCGCAGACCAAATTGATCTACGCTCCAAGGTGGTGTTGGAGCAAAAGTGACGTGATCCTCGGCCCTTACAATCCACAGTCCAAAACGGGTTTGATAGGTATGATAGAGCGACTCTGAAATCTCTTCAGCGGCGATATGATCGGCCACTGAACCGTCGAGCCATATCTCTTCAAGGGCGGCGGGTTGGTGATCGAGAAACCGCAAGCGGCGGAAGCGAAAAGCGGCTGAATCTGGGCCAAAATATGGCGCATCCATAGGTTTTGGAATCCGGTCAACCGACAAAAGCTCCGCGGTCGGAAGGCCGGCCCCAGTGAGAGATTCCAGCCTAAAGAATGAATAAATATTAGCGGCTTGCGGCGTTATATTTATGTAATTCCCTGATCCGTGTTTGCTACGAATGAGCTGTTGGCCTTGCAGGCGGCTTAAGGCCTTGCGCAGAGTGCCCACAGCCACGCCAAATTCTGCCGCCATGGTCCGTTCCGGTGGCAAGCGCTCTCCGTCAAGCCATTGCCCTGCAGTGATGCGGCGCGCGATGGCTTCGCTGATCTGCACATAGGTGGGCAAAGCGCCGGGTGAGGGGGGTGGATTGGCCATGGGGTTTGCAAATTGATCCACTATTGATTTACATCTTGATGTGAGGTTTAAACGTGAAATGCAAGCCTATTTTTCGAGACCGCAATGACCGTCGTTCCAATTACCTCCGCTGATTTGAAAGCGGCCGAAGTCTCTTGGTTTTCAGCCCTCTGCTCGGATGACTACCAATACCTTGGCGTGCCCGATGGCGCATTGCGCTCCTCTTGGGCGCATTGCAGCAAAATTGTGCAGCAATCAGAGGTCAATGGCTTTCGCAATATCCTATGCCCGTCCTCCTATCAGGTCGGGCAAGACACTTTGTCTTTCGTTGCCGGATGCGCCCCGTTGACCGAGAAAATCAATATGCTGGCTGCCATTCGCTGCGGTGAGATGCAGCCGATCATGTTGGCGCGAACGGTCTCGACATTGGATCACATGCTCAAAGGGCGTTTGACCTTGAATGTGATTTCATCCGATTTTCCGGGCCAAAAAGAGCCGAGCCCCTATCGCTATCAAAGATCGCGTGAAGTGGTGCAGATCCTCAAGCAAGCCTGGACGGCCGATGAGATAAATTTTTCAGGAGAGATTTATAACTTCCAAGGGGTTAGTACGGAGCCGGCCCGTCCCTATCAACAAAACGGTGGCCCGCTGCTTTATTTTGGCGGCTATTCTCCCGATGCGGTCGAGCTTTGCGCCGAACATTGTGATGTCTATCTCATGTGGCCGGAGACCAAGGAAGATTTGAGCCAAAGGATGCAGGCGGTACATGCACGGGCGGCCACCTATGGTCGCACTTTGGATTATGGGCTGCGTGTGCATATGATTGTGCGCGATACGGAGCAAGAAGCGCGCGAGTTTGCGCAAGAATTGGTCTCGAAGCTCGATGATGAAACCGGCAGCGCGATCCGCGACCGGGCCCTGGATAGCGGATCTTATGGGGTTTCGCGGCAAGCGCGGAATCGTGATTTGGCTGATATGGATGGGTTTATCGAGCCGCATCTGTGGACCGGGGTGGGCCGCGCCCGCTCTGGCTGTGGCGCGGCCCTTGTGGGATCTGCCGATCAAATTTTGTCAGAGCTTGAGGCCTACCAAAAGATGGGCATGCGCTCATTTATTTTTTCTGGCTATCCGCATTTGGAAGAATGTGACTACGTAGGCAAGCTGGTCTTGCCGCATATGGCAACATGTTCTTTGCCGCATGAGTATGGGCGCGTGCCCCATGAGACCCCTGCAACCCCACTTGGAAATGGACCCCGCGTGTAATGGAACGAATTTCACTGACTGAGACTGTGGCCCTGAGCCGTTTGATTTATGGCATGTGGCGCCTGGCAGATGACAGCGACACCAGCCCGCGCCATGTGCAGGCGAAAATCGAGGCCTGTTTGGCACAGGGCATCACGACGATGGATCAAGCGGATATCTATGGCGGCTATGAGGCCGAAGAGGTGTTCGGCAACGCTCTGCGCGCCGCGCCGCATCTGCGCGATCAAATCGAAATCGTGACCAAATGCGATATTCTTGTTGGGGCCGGGCGCTATTCCAGCACGCGGGTGAAACATTATGATACGTCAGCGGCGCATATTGCCGCCTCGATTGATCACTCCTTGCGCCTTATGGGGACAGAAAAGATTGATCTTTTGTTGGTCCACCGGCCTGACCCGATGATGGATCATCACGAGACAGGGGCGGCTCTGGACGCGGCGGTGGCCTCTGGAAAGGTGGCTTGCGTTGGCGTGTCCAACTTTAAGCGCCATGACTGGACCTTACTACAATCAGCGATGAAAACGCCTTTGGTCACCAATCAGATTGAAATGAGCGTTTTGGAAAATAGCGCATTTACCAATGGCGATTTGGCCTTTTTACAGGAATTTGGCGTGCCGCCCATGGCTTGGTCGCCGCTGGCAGGCGGAGCATTGTTCCAGGGCCAGAACCCTAAGCTTTTGACCCTGCTGCAAGAGATCGGCGCCGGTGATGTGGCCGCGGCCGCAGTGGCCTGGTTGCTGGCGCATCCCGCGCGCATCCTGCCGGTGTTTGGCACCAATAACCTCGCGCGCATCGCCAAATTAGACGCCGCCCGTGCCATTACATTTGACCGTGAGCTTTGGTTTGAGGTGTTTGAAGCGGCCAATGGCCAAGAGGTGCCATAGCTTTTGCTAACGCCCTCGCGGTGGTTTGGTCGAGGAGCCGAGAATTAACTCAGCATCCAGCAAGATACCTTCGGGGTCTCGACCGGGGTCAGCAATGGCTTTCAGCAAGAGATCCGCGCTGAGACGACCGGCTTCACGCACCGAAGAGCGGGTCGCGGTATAGACCGGCACCGCAGCGGCATCACGAAAATATGACAAGTCATCATCATGGGTGATCACTGAAACATCACGTCCGAGTTTCAACTCCCGGTCGTCGAGCGCGCGCCGGATACCATTTGCCATAATGATCGATGAGGTGACGAAGGCCGTCGGGGGGGTGGGCAAATCTAGGAGCGCAAGGGCGTTTTTGTGGCCATTTGGCTCGGTCATTTCGCCATGTGTTAGATAGGCGTCGGCCAGTTCGATGTTGTTTTCTTTGAGCGCACGCCGATAGCCCTGTGCCCGGCGCATGGCAAAATCCATATCTGCCAAGCCGTTGATCAATCCGATGGTGGTATGGCCCAATTCTATCAACAATTGCGTCGCGCGAAAAAAGGATCGCTCATTGTTGACGTCCACCCAATTGTATTTCTCAACTGTATTGCTTGAGCGCCCATGCACAACAAAGGGCAGATTGAGATTGTTGAGCTGGGCGATGCGCTTCTCGTCGACGCGCGGCGCATGAACCACCACGCCATCCACCGCCGAGCGCGCGGCCAATTCCTTGTAGCTGGTAAATTCATCTTCATCTGGCACCAGTGACAGCAGCAAATCATAGCCGCTTTGCGCATAGCGTGCGCTGGCACCGGCGATGAAATCGGCAAAGATCGGGTTGACCATTTCATGTTCTTTGGAAACGGAGACCAAATGCCCGATTGTCATCGATTTCCCCGTCGCCAAGCGCCGGGCCCGGACGTTGGGTTTGTAATTATGTTTTGCCGCGGCCTTAAGGACCAGTTGGCGGGTTTTTTCGCTGACCTCGGGGAAGCCATTTAGCGCGCGACTCACCGTGGTCTGCGACATGCCAAGCTCTTGGGACAGAGATTTGAGATTTGTAGAATTCGTCAAAGCGCTTCCATTATTTTGCAGGTGTTCTTAGCACGGTCTCAAAAAAACTATTTTTTGAGCGTTTTGCCTATTTTATATTATTCCTGCCTCATTGTTTCGCAATAATAAAGGTCTTTTTTTGCATTTATGAGATTTTAAATGAATTGACAGCGGGCGGAGTGCAGAATAGTCAAAGAAAATCCAAAGCGCTTTGAGAGCTTGAGAGCGTAAAAACTGCTTGCATTTTGGACTCGAAATCTATGTTGTATTTTGGGGAACCATGCTGGTTTTTAAGGTGCCGTTTTGAGAGGCGTTGCGAACTGTTCGAGGCGCGTTTTGAAAGGGTGGAGACTGTGAAAAGAACTGTGAAAAGAATAGACTTTAGGGAGGAATAAATGTCTTTTTCGAATAAATTTTTGAGCGGGGCTGCTGTGGCGGCTTTGTCCATGTCTTTCGCCGGAATGGCGCAAGCGGATGCCTGTGATACGCCCTCTAAACTCGGCGATCTTGGCAATTTTGCGGGTGAGGTTATCACCATTGCTGGCTCTATGGAGGGCAAAGACGAAGAAATGCTGCTGAACACCGTGAGCTGCTTTGAAAAAGCAACTGGCGCTGTCGTGCAATACTCCGGTTCACGTGATTTTGCCGCTTTGGTGGTTGCAGATTTGCGCTCCAATAACGCGCCAAATATTGCGATTTTCCCGCAGCCTGGTCTGGCCGCGGATATGGCCAAAGAAGGCCACTTGGTGCCGCTTGGTGACGAATTGGCCAGCTGGATGTCTGACAACTACGGTGCGGGGTCTTCATGGGTTGATCTGGGCACATATGCCGATGCCAATGGCAAAGAAGACTTCTACGGTTTCGCCTTCAAAATGGATCTGAAATCCTTGGTTTGGTATTCTCCAGAGCAGTTTGAAGACAATGGCTATGAAATCCCATCCACAATGGAAGAGCTGATTGCTCTGTCCGATCAAATGGTGGCCGATGGCAATACGCCTTGGTGTATTGGTGTGGAATCGGGCAATGCGACGGGCTGGACGGCGACCGATTGGATGGAAGATCTGATGCTGCGCACAACCTCGCCAGAAAACTATGACCGCTGGGTCTCCAATGATCTGCCGTTTAACAGCCCTGAAGTGCTGAATGCGATGGAAGTTTATGGCCAGTTCTCAC
>Ga0209094_1002152_pt1 | contig 10347 bp, 10 predicted proteins | sample COGITO_mtgs_1004_2_FD_184790 | JGI IMG/M metagenome (GOLD analysis project Ga0209094, IMG submission 184790) | Pelagic marine microbial communities from North Sea - COGITO_mtgs_100430 (SPAdes) (version 2) | ecosystem: Environmental > Aquatic > Marine > Epipelagic ...
GACCACCGAGACGCTGGAATTTGCTCGGGTCGCTGAGGAATTCAACCAGCTCACTGACATCTTCTTTGGCTTCATCGACACCGGCCACATCGGCAAAGGTGGTGTTGATTTGATCACTGCTGAGCAGCTTGGCTTTACTCTTGCCAAAGCTCATGGGGCCGCCTTTACCACCCCCGCCGCCCTGCATCTGGCGCATAAAGAAGACAAAAATCGCGAGGATTAACAGTATTGGGAATGCGGCCAACAGCAATTGAGAGATCAGACTTGGGGTCTCGGGCTCTTTGCCTACCACTTTGACTTTGTGATTGAGCAGATCGTCCATCAGACCTGGATCCTGAACATTGGGACGTACAGTCTTAAATTCTGTGCCGTCGCGTCGAACGCCTTCAATCATCAAGCCGCTGATAGTGACACTGGATACCCGCTCGTTCTGAACTTCCTCCACAAAGTCTGAATAGACAACTTCATTGTCTACAGGCTGAGGTGTAAAGCTGTTAAAAACAGATAAAAGAATTGCGGCTAACACCAACCACACAATTAAATTTTTCGCCATATCGTTCAAGTTTGTATCCTCTAAATCAGGCCTTTAGGCCCTTGGCAACCATATAGACTTCTCGAGACTTGGCTCTGGAAGCGTCGGGTTTACGCATACTGACAGTATTAAACAACGTTCTAACTTGCCGTACAAATTCATCGAATCCCTCTCCCTGGAATATTTTGGCAACAAAAACCCCTTCGGGTTTCATTACCTGACAGGCTAAATCTACAGCCAACTCCACCAGATAGATACTCGCCGGCTGATCAACTGCCTTGTTACCTGTTAAATTGGGGGCCATATCCGAAATTACAAGGTCTACCGGACGATTATCGATCAGCTTTAGCAGCTGCTGCAAAATTTCGTCCTCGGTAAAATCCCCAAGAATAAAGTCGACACCGGCAATTCCATCCATCGGCAGCAGATCGACCGCGTGAACTCTGCCCTCGTGACCGACCAATTCTGCAGCCACCTGTGACCAACCACCCGGGGCTGCACCTAAGTCTACGACGGTCATTCCGGGACGGATCATACCGTCCTTGCCGATAATCTCGAGCAATTTATAACTTGCACGTGATCTATAACCATCCTTTTGTGACTGTTGCACATAGGGGTCTTTTACATGTTGTTTTATCCAACTACGATTTTTAGATTTCGCCATGGTGTGGTTTTCGCTAGAATAGCCGACCTTCAGAAGGACCGCCCTTTAAAATGAGACCATATTATGACAAGTTCCAACGAGGATAAAAAACATTTACGTCGATTAGGCCATAATCTTAAGCCTGTAGTGACAGTTGCAGGAAATGGTCTCAGTGAAAACGTGAGTGCTGAGATTGCCCGTGCACTCAACGATCACGAGCTAATCAAAATTAAATTGGTCGCCGATGATCGCGATGCCAAGAAAGCGCTGACTGAAACTATCTGCAAAGATAACAATGCCCAACTGGTTCAATCCATTGGTCATGTGATTTTGGTTTACCGCAAGGCAAAAACTCCCGACCCAAGACTTTCTAACCTATTGCGCTAAACCGCCAAATTTTTGTGCCATAATCAAGATCAGTTAAGCGCTTTGGCAGAAAAGAGACCCGCATGATCAATAATCGCACCATCAACTTTGTTGTAGGTTACATCGGCAAGCCCATGCTGGTCGGATTATTTGTTGCGGCGCTGTTGTTGGTGGTTTTCCCGGAATTCCGCCAACAGCGTGACAGCGCTGATCAGCGGCTGATGGATTTACAGCAAAACGGATCATCTAATCAATGGTCCGGGCCCGCCTCCTATTCTGACGCAGTCAACCGCGCAGCACCCTCAGTGGTGAATATCTATACCCGCACAGTGACTAAATCAGCCAATCATCCTCTGTTGGATGATCCCTATTTTCGCCGCCTTTTTGATAAGCCTAAGCAACGCGTGCAATCCTCTCTCGGCTCTGGGGTCATTATGCAGAGCGATGGCTTTATCCTTACCAACAACCATGTAATCGACGGCGCCGACCAGATTCTGGTGCTGCTCTATGACGGCACTGAAGCCGCCGCTGCGGTTGTCGGAAAAGATCCCGAGACCGATTTGGCGGTACTTAAAATAGCCAGCGACAACTTACAGCCGATCTCAATCGGCGAACCGGCGCAGGCCAAAATCGGTGATGTGGTGTTGGCGATCGGCAATCCCTACGGTGTCGGGCAAACCGTAACTCAGGGCATTATCAGCGCCAAGGGGCGCAATGGTCTCGGGCTAAACACCTTTGAAAACTTTATTCAGACCGATGCCGATATTAATCCGGGTAATTCTGGCGGTGCGCTGGTCGATAGCTATGGCAATCTGCTCGGGGTAAATACGGCAATACTCAACCAATCCGGTTCGGCCGGAATCAGCTTTGCTATTCCGGCGGACACCGCGGCAAAAGTACTTAAAGATATTATTAGCTACGGCTATGTGGTGCGTGGCTGGGTCGGAATGGAGGCCTTTCCGCTGACCCCGCAAATTGCCAAGCGACTGAATTTAAATATTTCCAATGGCCTGTTAGTGCGCGCTATTTACAATAGCAGCCCGGCACACCTGGCCGGTATTCAACCCGGGGATATAGTCATTGCAATTAATGGTGAGCCGGTCAGCGATCGCCAGACCAGCGTTAATCAGATTGCCGATGTGGCACCCGGAACACCGATTGAACTGGAGATATGGCGTCAGGGTGAAACCTTTGGCGTGACTGCAGTGGCCGGTATACGGCCGACTAACTCGGGCAATTAATCGGCTCTTAAGGATTGATAATAGCCTGCAGGCTATGGATCAACAGTTGATTTTGGTCTTCGCTGCCCACGGTAATCCGCAAAAACTCATTGATACGCGGCTTGTTAAAGTAGCGCACAATCACCTTCTTCTCGCGCAGTGATTGAGCTAGAGTTTCAGCATTCAGTTCGGGGTGGCGAACAAAGATAAAGTTAGCCGCCGAGGGCAATACCTCAAATCCCAGTGATTCAAACTGTTCACTGAGCTTTTCACGACTATTGATCACCACCTGACGTATCTCTTCGAAATACTGCTTATCTTTAAACGCAGCAACACCTGCGGCTATCTGTACATGGCCGAGCGGGTAGGAGTTAAAACTGTTTTTAATCCGCTCGAGGCCTTCGATAAGCTCCGCGGAACCCATGGCGTAACCAATCCGCAAACCCGCCAGCGAGCGCGATTTAGACATGGTCTGAACAACCAAAAGGTTGTCGTATTTATTTACCAGCGCCACTGCACTGGAGCCGCTCTCGGCAAAATCTATATAGGCCTCATCTACAACTACTACCGACTCAGTATTTGACTGCAATAGCTTCTCAATTTTGTCGAGCGCCAGAAGACGACCTGTGGGCGCATTGGGGTTGGGGAAAATAATCCCGCCATTGGGACGGCTGTATTTATCCAGATCCAGAGAAAAATCCTCCGCCAGCGGTACCTTGCTGTACTGGATAGCATAGAGCCCACAGTAGACCGGATAGAAGCTGTAGCTAATATCGGGAAATAGAATTCCCTGAGTCTGTCGAAAAAGACCGTTGAAAATATGCGCCAGCACCTCATCGGAACCATTGCCAACAAATATCTGGTCTGTATTCAGTTGATAGTAGTCAGCGATGGTCTGTTTAAGCTGGTCCGCATTAGGTGGCGGATAGAGACGCAAATCCCCATTCACGGCATCTTCCATCGCCTGAAGTACTTTTGGCGATGGAGGATAGGGATTTTCATTGGTATTTAGCTTGGTTAAATTGTTAACCGCCGGCTGCTCCCCAGGTGTATAGGGATCAAGGCTGACAACAAAATCACTCCAGTACTTACTCATAACCAACTCTTATTTTTCACTTTTAATTCGATATTCCGCTGACCGCGCATGAGCTGTCAGCGATTCGCTACGGCCCAACACAGAGGCCACTTTACCCAACTCAGAGGCGCCCTGCTCAGAGCAGTAAATTAATGAGCTGCGCTTTTGAAAATCATAGACACCGAGTGGCGAGGAAAAACGCGCCGTCGCCGATGTTGGCAACACATGGTTGGGGCCGGCACAGTAATCACCCAGCGCCTCAGCCGTGTGGCGACCCATAAAAATAGCGCCCGCATGGCGGATTTCTGGCAGCCAGGCCTGGGGATCTTCCACAGACAACTCAAGGTGCTCGGGCGCGATGCGATTGATTAACTCTATCGCCTGCTGTTGGTCGGCAACCTCAATTAATGCACCTCGGTTCTCGAGAGATTGACTGATAATCTCTTTACGCTCCATCTCTGGCAACAGTTTGCAGATACTGCGGTGTACTGCTTCTATATAGTCTGCATCCCAAGAGATAAAAATAGACTGGGCATCTTCATCATGTTCCGCTTGAGAAAACAGATCCATGGCAATCCAGTCGGGATCAGTTTGGCCATCGCAAACCACCAGTATTTCACTGGGACCGGCGACCATATCCAGACCTACAGAACCAAACACCATACGCTTGGCGGTGGCTACATAGATATTGCCGGGACCGACAATTTTATCCACCTTGGGTACAGTCTCGGTACCATAGGCCAGCGCGGCAACGGCCTGAGCACCGCCGACGGTAAATACCTGATCAACACCGGCAATCGCGGCGGCAGCCAGAACCATAGGGCTCAACTCAGCATCCGGCGCGGGCACCATCATAATTACCTCGCGAACACCGGCAACTCGAGCGGGGATACAGTTCATCAAGACTGAAGAGGGATAGCTGGCCTTGCCGCCTGGCACATAGATTCCCACGCGATCCAGAGGCGTAATCTTTTGCCCAAGCGTTGTGCCATCGGCTTCCTGATACTGCCAGGATTCCTGAGTCTGGTGATTGTGGTAGTCACGAATTCTTGTGGCGGCTGTCTCCAGCGCCTGACGGGATTCACTGTCAATAGATTGCAGTGCTTCCTGAAGTTGCTCTGCGGATATCGACAACTGATCAATGGTCTCAACCTGTCGGCGATCAAAACGATTGGTAAATTCAATTAACGCCTGATCACCCTGAGTTCTAACCTGGCGCAGAATACCGCTAACAGTTTCTTCAACCGCAGTATCCGAGACCATATCCCAGGCAATCAGCTTCTCAAGGGTTTGATCAAAACCCTCGTCGCTAGCGCGCAGTTTACTGATAGCAACGGTCATTGCTTACTCTCCACCGCCTCTTTAAGTGCATCGACAATTGCCTGAACTTCGGCAAATTTGGTTTTCATTGCCGCTTTATTGACGATTAGTCGCGAGCTGATCTCGGCGATCTCTTCACGGGCTTCAAGGCCGTTGGCCTTAAGCGTATTGCCTGTATCGACAATATCGACAATCTCTTGTGCAAGATCGAGTATCGGCGCAAGCTCCATGGCACCGTAAAGTTTAATCAGGTCAGCCTGCCTGCCCTGCTCGGCATAGTACTGGCGCGCCACATTGATATATTTAGTCGCCACGCGCAGTCTGCTGTGCTGCTGGGTAGAACCCACAGGCACTGCAGTCATTAATTTACAGCGGGCAATACCCAGATCGAGAGGCTCGTAGTAACCGTCACCCTGATGTTCGAGAAGCATATCTTTTCCGGCAACACCTATATCTGCAGCACCGAACTGCACATAGGTAGTCACATCGGAACCGCGCAAAATAATTAAGCGAACATTGTCACGATTGGTGGGAAATACCAGCTTGCGGCTGGAGAAAATATCCTCTGCAGGAACAATTCCAGCGCTTGCTAAAAGCGGCAATGTCTCTTTTAATATTCGACCCTTGGTCAGGGCTATGGTTATCTGTGTCATGGTTCTATCTGCTATCTCTTGTCTCAGCTTATATTTAAGCTTAGTAATAAGTCTCAATCTATCCGGGTACGCGTTTAATTCTGGCACCCAGTAGATGCATTTTTTCTTCAATACATTCATAGCCTCGATCAATATGATAGATACGATCCACCACAGTCTCACCATCGGCAACCAGTGCGGCAATAACCAGTGCAGCAGAAGCGCGCAGATCAGAGGCCATTACCGGGGCAGCTTTTAAGCGCTCAACACCGGTTACGACTGCGGTATTGGCTTCAACGCTGATCACTGCACCCATGCGATTCAGTTCTTGAACCTGCATCAGGCGGTTTTCAAAAATCGTCTCAACTACCACACCTGTGCCATCAGCAACGGCATTTATCGCTGTCAGCTGAGCCTGCATATCGGTGGGGAAAGCCGGGTAAGGGGCAGTTCTAAGACTGACCGCCTTGGGTCTTTTGCCCTTCATATCCAGCTCAATCCAATCTTCACCCTGGGTGATAATAGCACCGGTTTCTTGGAGCTTTAACAATACCGCCTCAAGTGAACTTGGATCGGTTTGCGTCACCTTAACCCGACCTCGGGTCGCTACAGCAGCGGCCAGATAGGTTCCGGTTTCAATGCGATCGGGCATCACAGTAAAATGGCCACCTTCTATGCTTTCAACGCCATTAATCACTAGGCGATTTGAACCTGCACCCTGCACATCAGCACCCCAGGCATTCAGACAGTTGGCCAAGTCGACAATCTCTGGTTCGCGAGCGGCATTTTCAATCACTGTCTGACCATCGGCCAGTGCCGCAGCCATCATTAGGTTTTCGGTGGCACCCACTGAAACTATATCCATCAGGATATGACAGCCTACCAAGCGTCCGTCGCTGCGCGCCTTGATATAACCATCTTCAATTTCGATAGTTGCACCCATGGCCTCAAGACCACGCAGGTGAAGATCTACAGGTCGACTACCGATAGCACAGCCGCCGGGAAAGGATACATTGGCTTCGCCGTATCGGGCCAATAGCGGACCCAGTACCAGAATCGAAGCGCGCATGGTCTTGACCAGATCATAGGGCGCGGTGCGGCTGTGCAGTGTCGAGTTATCGACTTCGAGCTGCATTTTTTCGTCGATGCTAACGGTGACACCTAGTGAACCGAGCAGCTCAATAGTGGTAGTCACATCCTGCAGGTGCGGCAGATTGGCAACGGTTACCAGCCCTTCGGAGAGCAGCGTCGCCGAGAGTATTGGCAGCGCGGCATTCTTTGAACCAGAGATCCAAACTTCACCGCGAAGCGGTCCGCCACCTTGAATTATTAACTTATCCATCAAACAACCTTAATAAAATAACTTTGACTCAGGAACCGTAATTAAGCTGATCGAGCAGACCATTCAGCCGGGGTGAAAATTTTCATATTGACCGCATGCATGGCACCGGAGGAAATCTTTTCATTTAGCACCGCATAAATAGCCTGCTGACGCTGTACTGGTCGCTTGCCCTCAAAAATTTCACCAATAGCAACAATATTAAAGTGGCTGCCCTCGCTCTCAACTTGAAACTGACAATCAACCAAGGCATTTTCGAGGAGTGCTTTTACGTCTTCAGGATTCATAGATTACTCTTTTGTAAATAGAGGTACGCCGGTTAATCACGGCGCACCATTGGGATAATTTGTTATTCCGAGTCAGACAGCCAACCGCCGATCACCTGATCGATATCGCCAGCAGATCTCTGGGCCGACTGAACAAACTGATTACGGAAGGTCTTACCGAGATTAATACCATTGATCACCACATTAACCACCATCCACTCACCAGACTTCTTGCGAGCGAGACTGTACTCCAGCGGGTAAACGTTGTCAGAGCTGCGAATCTCTTGTTTTACAGTGACTCTTCTCTGCCCTTTTGCCACTGGCGCAGCATCGAGCAATACAATTTTTTGATCGTTGTAGCTGATCAGACCGCGACCATAGGTTTCCACCAGACCATTGCGAAAGGTCTGAGCAAATTGTGTGCGCTGTTCCGGGCTTGCCGACCGACCGTAGCTGCCCATGACATTGCGGGCAATAAAGCCAAAGTCCACATGGGCGGACAACAGCTGATCCAATTTGCCGAAGTAAGCGACTTCGGTTTCTGGGTAGCTTTCCCGGTAGGTGGCAATAATATCCAGCAACTCAACCGTGACCTGTTCAATTTTTTTGTAGGGATCTGCGGCTGTCTCTGCCGCAAAACTCAAAGGTGCCAAGACGGTTAGCATGGCAACCGCAATCCATTTTTTAAAACCCATATCCACTCTTCTCATAAACCCACTCCCTAGGTATTAAAGGTATTAACCAATCAATAACGTTTGCACGCTACTTACGTAATTTCTTATTCAACAGACTATTATTACAAGCCAGTAATCAATAGTGCGATTTCAGCGCTTAAGTTTGCTGACATTAACCGCCGAGCACTATAACATCCCCAAACTTTTGAAGAAATAGAACCCGCTTTGCATATAGCGGTAATATGGAGAAATTATGAGTGCACTGTTACTACCCGCTTTGGGCCTGATTGTTGGTGTTCTAGGCCTGCTTTGGGGAGCGGATCGGTTCGTTGCCGGCAGTGCTGGTGCGGCCAGAAATTATGGCATCTCACCGCTAGTTATTGGTTTAACAGTCGTCTCCATAGGCACCTCAGCCCCTGAAATTCTGGTCTCGGTCAATGCTGCACTCAATCAAGCCACCGAGCTAGCGGTAGGCAATGCTCTGGGTTCAAATCTGGCCAATATAGGTCTGGTGCTGGGTATCACCGCGCTGATCGCGCCGATTCCAGTACAAAAACACCTGCTCTCTCAAGAGGCTGTGGTACTTCTATTGATCACCGCCGCTGCCGGTCTCTGCCTCTACGATGGTTATTTGGGGCGCGGCGAAAGCCTCTTGCTTGGCTCGCTGATTTTCCCATTAATTTTTATCGCCATTAAATACAAAAAAAATCACACTAGTCCGGAAGAGGTCGCCGCCGGTGAAGAGATTCCCGATATCACTATGGCCGCTGCCGGTCTGTGGTTTGTGGTTGGCTTAATCGTGCTGCTGGCAAGTGCCGAAGTCACCGTCTGGAGCGCCAAAACCATTGCCCAATCTATGGGTATCAGCGAGTTAGTTATTGGGCTGACAGTGGTTGCCATCGGCACCAGCCTGCCAGAGCTGGCCGCTTCGGCGGTAAGTGCACTGCGTGGCCATCACGATATTGCTATAGGCAATGTGTTCGGCTCAAATCTATTTAATATTATGCTGGTTATGACCTCCGCCGGCGCAATTGCACCCATAGCTCTGACACCGGAAGTTTTTTCCAGAGACTTTTTAAGCCTTGCGGCCATGACTATTCTGCTGATCGCCATGATTGCCTTCGCTCTCTTTAGAGGTGCCAGAAGTGGCACTCCAGCAAGACTGTCGCGACGCTTTGGGTTTATTCTTGTCAGTGGTTATGGCCTCTATTACTTGATCCTCTGGCCCTATGTGGTAACCGCCGGATAGCGCTCTTAACAAAAAGCCGCTTAGGGCGTATAAAAAAGCATAATCGGGCTCTATTTCGCCACCCGCAAGTTTCACTCTATAATGGCGTCTATACTTGCACCAAAATGGCTCCCGCCCAAAAAACACTAGTGACTAAATTATGACTGCGACAGATTTTTTAACCTCCGCAAAGCGCACCATTAAAATGGAAGCGGATGCCGTCGAGCAGCTGTTAGGCCGCCTGGACGATAACTTTGTAACTGCCTGCAAGACCATGCTCAACTGTGAAGGTCGGGTTGTTATTACCGGCATGGGCAAATCCGGTCATATTGGCAACAAGATTGCAGCTACTCTGGCCAGTACCGGCACCCCCTCATTTTTTGTTCACCCCGGCGAAGCCTGTCATGGCGATCTGGGCATGATCACCAAAAATGATGTGGTGATTGCGATTTCAAATTCGGGCAGCACGGCAGAGGTTGTCACCATTCTGCCGCTGATCAAACGTCTGGGTATTCCACTGATCAGCATGACCGGCAACCCCGATTCAGTTTTATCCAAAGCGGCTAGCGCCAATCTTGATGTCAGTGTTGACAGCGAAGCCTGCCCGTTAAATCTGGCACCCACTACTAGCACCACTGTGACTTTGGCGATGGGCGATGCTCTGGCAATCGCGCTGCTTGAATCTCGCGGCTTTAGTGCCGAAGACTTTGCCTTCTCCCATCCTAGCGGTGCTCTGGGACGAAAACTGCTGCTTCGGGTGACCGATATTATGCATAAAGACAGTCAGGTACCCCGAGTTAAGGCCGACCAGCCACTGCATCAGGCACTGTTGGTGATGACCGAAAAAGGCTTTGGTATGACAACCGTGGTTTCTGAAGACAATACATTACTCGGTGTTTTCACCGATGGCGATTTACGTCGTATTGTCGATGGCAAGGTGGATATTAATAGCGCCACTATGGCAGATGTTATGTCGGCCAATCCAAAAACTATTAATGGTGAAATCCTCGCCGCACAGGCGCTGAAGATTATGGAAGACAGTTCGATCACCG
>Ga0209094_1002154_pt1 | contig 10344 bp, 8 predicted proteins | sample COGITO_mtgs_1004_2_FD_184790 | JGI IMG/M metagenome (GOLD analysis project Ga0209094, IMG submission 184790) | Pelagic marine microbial communities from North Sea - COGITO_mtgs_100430 (SPAdes) (version 2) | ecosystem: Environmental > Aquatic > Marine > Epipelagic ...
GTAATCGTCGACCAGAACATTAAACTCTGAAAGATCGCCATGCACCAATCCAGCGCAGAGCATTCTTAAAACGTACTGCATGACCAGATAGTGGTCTTCAATTGCCTGTTCCTCTGGCATGGCAACATCGTTGAGTCTTGGTGCCACATTGCCACTATCATCGGTCACCAGCTCCATCAGCAGCACACCATCAAAGCAGCCGTAGGGTGTCGGAACTCTAACCCCAGCGTCGGCCAGACGATAGAGCGCGTCCACCTCGGCATTCTGCCAGGTCTCTTCCTGCTGTTTGCGGCCAAACCTCGAGCCCTTTTCCATGGCGCGCTGACGGCGGCTATTGCGAACCTTGCGGCCTTCTTGATAGGTGACGGCCTGCTTAAAGCTGCGTTTTCTGGCTTCTTTATAGACCTTGGCGCAGCGAATCTCCGAGCCACAGCGAACCACATAGACAGCCGCCTCCTTCCCGCTCATCAGCGGACGGATAACTTCATCGACTACGCCGTCATCAATTAACGGCTGGATTCGTTTTGGTATTTTCATACTGCTTTTATACCCTGCTGCTCTAATCCGCTTATTAAGCCACAATCTGTTTAAGAAAAAATCGCCAGCAATAAAAAAGCCGCTGATAAATATCAGCGGCTTATAATGCCCCTCTGGTTCACCCCGCCAATACTTTTTTTATTTTAGAACATTATAAAAGTTCGGCGGTGGCGTTCGGGCTATTTTTGGTTATCCCCTATATTTTTTTATTATTATAGGTCATACCCCCTCTCATCGTGTTCTGCGAGATCAAGACCTTTTGTTTCGTCTTCTTCGTTGATGCGCAATCCTAACATGCTATCAACCAGTTTGAGTAGTATAAATGTCACTATACCTGTATAGACGAACGTAGAGACAATACCCACAATTTGAACCTGTACCTGGCTGGCCATATTCATACCTTCGTTATAACCCTGACCGCTAAATACGCCGAGAGCATCCGAGGCAAAGATACCGGCGAACAGCGTACCGAGAATACCGCCCACACCGTGAACCGGGAATACATCCAGAGAATCATCAATTTTCCAGCGCTGCTTGATCGCCTGAGTTGCGTAGTAACAGATAACACCGGCGCTAAGACCGATAATCAGTGCGCCACCGGGACCAACAAAGCCAGAAGCTGGCGTAATAGTACCCAGACCAGCAACCATACCGGTAACAATACCCAGTACAGAAGGCTTACCGTGCTTAACCCATTCCATCGTCATCCACGCCAGTGAGCCGGCAGCGGCAGAGATATGAGTAACCAGCATAGCCATACCAGCATCGCCATTGGCAGCAAGTGCAGAACCGGCGTTAAAGCCGAACCAGCCAACCCACAGCATACCGGCACCAGTAACAGTCATGGTCAGGTTGTGTGGAGGCATTGCCTGCTGAGGGAAGCCTTTGCGGTTACCCAGTACCAGTGCGGCAACCAGAGCGCCAACACCAGCAGTGATATGTACAACAGTACCACCGGCAAAATCCAGTAGACCCATCTCAGCCAACCAGCCGCCGCCCCATACCCAGTGGGTGATCGGTGCGTAGACAACAATTAACCACAGGCCACTAAACAGCAGCATGGCGCTAAAGCGCATACGCTCGGCGAAAGCACCAACAATCAGTGCTGGTGTAATAATTGCGAAAGTCATCTGGAACATAGCAAATACTGATTCAGGAATATCGCCAGCCATTGAGCCTTCAAGAACATTGCCGAGGAATATGTTGTCCAGTCCACCGACAAACCAGTTGGCTGCGCCGCCATCACCAAAGGCCATGCTGTAACCTACAGCAAACCAGATGATTGAAGCGAGACAGGTAACCGCAAAACACTGCATCAATACCGAGAGAACATTCTTTGAGCGAACCAGACCGCCGTAAAAAAGCGATAGGCCGGGAATGGTCATAAACAGAACCAGTGCGGTTGCGGTAAGAATCCACGCAGTGTTAGCGCCATTGAGATCATCGGCAAATGCCGTAGCTGGAATCGTGGCGAAAAGAACCGCAAGAGTCTTAACGGCGAGAGTTTTAAAGCGAGACAACATAAATTTCCCCTGCAAAGGCACCAAAAAGGTGCTTTAAATGTGTGTTTGTTTCTGTAAATGCACTATCACTGTGCCTAAATCGGTCATTTTGACCTTAAAAGTCAGAATCTGCCCAATATAAAGCAATTTTTATGCCATAAAGATGTATCGCTGCACTAAAGTGATGCAGGGTTGGGTGTTTCAGGCAGTCTATACTCTTGGGGAGATGCCGTGAAAATAGGCCGATAGAAAGCAGGTATAAAGAGCTTTAAAAATACTCAACAAGGAGATAAAGCGTATGAGCGACAGGGATGCAAATGACCGCGAAGAATTGAGAATAAGGCTCGAAGGCCTGCATGCAGATCTCCAGAGTGCCTCAGAAATTACTACCAGTGAAAGAGAGGTTCTCAGCAATATGGTGGTTGGCGTTTTAGGTCTTGATGAAGAGAGGGGGGCAGAGGAGCATCGTCTGCGTGAAATACTTGAGGAGAAGAGTTCAGCCTATGAGGCGCAATATCCCAAGCTGGCTTTTGCCATGCGGCAGGTACTAGATATTCTGACCCGAATGGGTATTTAGTCGCTGGCCAGATAATCAGTTAAAAGCCAAAAGGCCTTTATAAAAAGCTCTTCAGAAAAAAGCACTAATCAAAGGGAGTTGTAAGTTGAAATTTAAACGGACAAAAACTTTTTTGCTATTCACCGCTATGTTTTTCCTCAGCGCCTGCACTACCTTTGATATCACCTCAGGCTTAGCTTCAAGAGGCGAGTATAAAGTCTGGAACTGTAGGGCTGATTCTAGCGACACTGATCAATGGCATTGCACTAGGGGAACTATAGAGGATGCAGTGCCAGTTGATGCAGAACCGCAGCTAGAATCCGAAAATCAGAATAAATTAGAGAATGAAGCAGAGCCAATAACCGAAAATAAAGCCGAAAAAACAGCACAGCAATTACCCCGGCAGCCAGTCGAAATAGCCTTTGATATCAGTGCCGATGGTTATACGGTGCAGCTGGGGGCTTACTTAAGTCAGGCGATGGCAGAGAGATCCGCGGATAAAATCATTATCCTGCAGGGCGAGTTGAGGGTGCGTAATATTATCGCGGCAGGGCGGCACAGCTTTGTGATTGTTTACGGCCAGTATGAGACTCAACAGCAGGCTCAGGATGCTGCCGAGGGTATAAGGGTATTAAACCCGCAGCTTGAATACTGGGTGCGAAGCATAAAATCTATGCGCGATAGCTCGTAGTAATGAGCTCTTAATAAAGTGAGCTCTTAATAAAAAATAGAACGTTTAAATCGGCAGAATCGCCAACGTTAACTTGGATATACAGCTTAATTTCCCCTGATCATCCTCAAGCCTAATTTCCCAGACCTGAGAGCGTCGACCCAGATGAATAGGTTTGGCTGTGCCAGTTACCAGTCCAGAGGAAACCGGACGCAGATGGGTCGCGCTAACTTCCTGACCCAGAGCTTTGGCGCTGCTTAAATCGATAACATGAGCCCCGCCAATACTGCCGAGACTCTCTGCCAAAACCACATTGGCACCGCCGTGAACCACGCCGAAGGGCTGAAAGGTTCGCGCATCCGCGGGCATGGTGCCCTTGATAAAGTCATCGCCAACTTCAGTAACCACAATACCCAACTGCTCGCAGATGGTGCCCTGATTAATACTGTTATTGATCACGTCTATATTCGGACGATGGTGCCATATGCTAGCCATATTAAGGCCTTGATTATATTAAGCTTTTAGGCGCTTGTATTTAACGCGGGTTGGTTGAGCATCGGTTCCCTTGCGACGAATAAAGTCTTCGTGATATTCACTGTAGCCGCCTTCGAAGAACTCAATTTCACTGTCTCCCTCATAGGCGAGAATATGGGTGGCAATTCTGTCGAGGAACCAGCGATCGTGAGAGATAACCATCACGCAGCCGGGGAAAGAGAGTACCGCTTCTTCGAGGGCGCGCAGGGTTTCGATATCCAGATCGTTAGAGGGTTCATCGAGCAGCAGAACATTAGCCCCTTGCTTTAAGGTGTTGGCCAGATGCAGGCGACCGCGCTCACCACCGGATAGTTCACCTACACGTTTCTGCTGGTCGGAGCCTCTAAAGTTAAAGCGCCCAGCGTAGGCTCGCGATGAAACTTCATAGTTGCCAATTTTAAGCATATCGTGGCCGCCGGAAATCGCTTCCCAGACATTGTGATTATCATCGAGGGAATCACGGCTCTGTTCTACATAGGCAACCTTGACCGTTTCGCCGAGAGTAATCGTGCCGCTATCGGGCTGTTCGGTGCCGGCAATCATCCGGAACAGTGTCGATTTACCGGCACCGTTTCCACCGATAATACCCACCACTGCACCTTTGGGAATTGATACCGAGAAATCTTCAATCAATGCCTGCCCACCAAAGCCCTTGCAAACATTGTCTAGGACAATAACCTTATCGCCGAGGCGTTCGCCCGGTGCGATATAGATCTCATTGGTTTCGTTGCGCGCCTGAAACTCCTGAGAGTTCAGTTCGTCGAACCGTGCTAGTCGAGCCTTGCTCTTAGCCTGACGACCCTTGGTGTTTTGACGCACCCATTCAAGTTCTTGCTTAAGGGCGCGCTGTCGCGTGGCCTCTTGCTTCGACTCGGTTCTGAGTCGTCGCTCTTTACCTTCAAGCCATGTGGAGTAGTTGCCTTCATAGGGAATACCATGGCCTCTATCCAGCTCGAGAATCCAGCCGGCTACGTTATCCAGGAAGTAGCGATCGTGAGTCACTGCAACCACGGTACCGGAAAATTCTTCAAGGAATTTCTCAAGCCAAAAAACTGATTCTGCATCCAGGTGGTTAGTCGGCTCATCAAGCAACAACATATCTGGGCGCGATAACAGCAATCTACAGAGTGCCACACGACGGCGTTCACCACCGGACAATGAGGTGACATCTGCATCCCATGGGGGCAGGCGCAGGGCATCGGCGGCTACATCCAGAGCGTGATCGAGATTATGGGCATCCCAGGCTTCAATAATCGCCTCTAGATCACCCTGGCGCTTGGCCAGCGCATCGAAGTCGGCATCGGGCTCTGCATAGTCGAGATAAACCTGATCCAGTCCTTTTAGTGCATCAACCGCTTCGCGAACACCGTCTTCAACATTGCCGCGAACATCCTTATTCGGATCTAGCTGAGGTTCCTGTGCCAGATAGCCAACATTGAGATCGGGCATCGGACGGGCTTCGCCCTGAATATCGGTATCCAGGCCGGCCATAATTTTTAGCAACGTCGACTTACCCGAACCGTTAAGGCCGAGTACGCCAATTTTTGCGCCAGGGAAGAAAGACAGGGAAATATCTTTGAGGATTTCGCGTTTTGGGGGAACAATTTTGCCCACCCGATTCATTGTGTATACGTATTGTGCCATGGTTGGAATTGTCGACTGTTTGCAGTTATTAGAGCTGCGCAGTGTAGCGGAATACCGCGCTATAGAGAATTGCCAAGAGGAAAATAGATCTATTGATCTGAGATAGAAGACCGGCCACTTTGCAGTGGCCGGATAGAATTACATTGGATTAATACGCAGCCAGGGTTTCATTAGGAACCCGAGCGGGCTGGTCGGCACAATCGGTGCAGAGAGTGCAGACAGGCAGATGCACTCGCCATTCTGTGCGCCCATCGGCTGATGAACATCGCCGGGCTCTCGGATAAGGAAGTCACCCTCACGGTAGACAGCGTTCTCATCAGAAAAACTGCCCTTCAGAACCACTGTGTACTCGGTACCGCGGTGGTCATGTTTGGGAGTTTTGCCGCCAGCACAGATCTTGTGAAGTGCCACTTCAAAATTATCCTGCCCAGTTTTAAAACGAGCTACATCTACTGACGAAGAGAGTCTCTTCCAGTTTTTCGAGATCAGTGAAGTGTTAATCAGTTTTTTAACGCTAAAGGGAAAGCCTTCACCTATAGTATTTTTTGCCGTTGTATCAGCAGCTGGAGATGTCTCCACAGTGGAGGAGAGGTCAGTGCTGTCTATTTTTTCCATCACCTGATCAAAGGCGTTATCTGCCACTTCAATGGGACTAGACTGACTCATAATCTGTGAGCCGACCTGATCCAGACGCAGTAGTTTTTCACGGCAGCGCGAGCAGAAGTGCAGGTGTGCAGACACACAGATAGAAGCTGCGGTCTCCAGGGTGCCGGCCGAAAACTCAATCAGCATATTTTCGTCGGGATGATGGTGAGTGTTATTAATCATTCTTGCGCCTCTTTGGAGACAATAAGTTGCATTTTTTGGAGCGCAAGGCGCACTCGTGATTTAACAGTGCCCAGAGGGAGGCCCAGTTCGGCAGATGCCTCAGCATGGGATTTACCTTCCAGGTATACCTTGCGTAAAATTTGATCCTGCTCTTTGGGAAGCTGTGCTAGTGAAGCCTGGACTCTGTCCTCACTGCGTTTTTGCTGTAGCAGCGAGATCGGCGTCTCTTCATCCGGTTCATGCCAGAAGTCTTCGTTTTCCAGAGGCAGATGCTGGGTATTGCTCTTGCGTCGCAACATGTCAATTCGACAGTTACGAGCAACGGTGTAGATCCAGGTGGTCGCAGAGGCTTTTTCGGCATTGTAACCAGCGGCTTTGTTCCAGACCTTGATCATCACTTCTTGAACCAAGTCATCACCCAGTCCGGGGAACCAGCCCTCATTGCGACTGGCATGGGCAAAGCCCTTGAGCAGCGGGCCGAAATGCTCAAACAGCTGGGCAAACGCTTTGCGATCGCGGGTTTCACCCACAGATATAAGCAGTTGGCTCCACTGGTCTGAGCGTTTCTCTGAATTATTCAAAGTAGTCACGCGGTCTTCCATTGGTCGGTTTTGACTTGTTTTGCGTATTTTTGAAGTAATCATAATCTACTGCGTTGGCCTGGAATAGCTTTTTTACGTTAGCTGATTGTTTCTGGATCATTATAAAAGGGCTCAGGTAATCGCTATTAAAACCGTCTAAACTCCGTACAATATAAAGTCGCTAGCTATCTACAGAATAAAGGTAATTCCCTTGAAAAAAATTGTTTTGCCGTTTGCCATTATCGCCGGTGCAGTTGTGCTCTCCACGGTTATGTTCTCGTTAAAGCCCGCGCCGGCAAAACTGGAGTCGCCAGAGACCGCAGTTGCTGTTGAAACCCTGGTGCTGGGAAAAACCCAGACCCAGCTAATGGTGCAGTCTCAGGGAACCGTGCAGCCACGTACTCGTACGGCGCTTATCTCAGAGGTCTCCGGTGCGGTATTAAAAGTCTCTCCCGAGTATGTTGTCGGCGGGGTTTTCAAGGCAGATGATATTTTGATGCAACTGGATCCCACGGATTACCAGGTGGCGTTGCAGCGCGCGGAGGCCAGACTTATCAGTATGAATGCACAGCTGAGCTTTGAGCAGGCGCGTTCTGCCCAGGCCGAAAAAGAGTGGGCCATGACTGGTCGCCCGGCGGCAGAGGCACCACTGTTGGCACTGCGCAAGCCCTATCTGGCAGAAGCTCAGGCCAATGTTTTACAGGCGCAAGCCGAGGTAAAACAGGCACAGCAAAAACTGAATAAAACAACGATTCGTGCTCCCTACGCAGGCATGGTATCTGAGAAGGGTGCCGATGTTGGTCAGTTTGTTGCGCTAGGTTCAAGATTGGGCGAAATTTTTGCTATCGACTATGCGGAAGTTCGGCTGCCAATGACCAAAAGAGATCTTTCAAAACTGGATATCGCCGCTATGGCCGATGGTCAATCCCGGCCTGCAGTAACCCTGAGGGCCTCTGTGGGTGGTGCGGATGTTGAGTGGAAAGCACTGCTGGTTCGTTCGGAAGGCGTTGTTGATCAGCGCAACCGCGCCCAGTACCTGGTAGCCCAAGTGGACGATCCCTACAATATTCAACAGCGCAGTGAAAACCCGCCACTACTGATGGGCAGCTTTGTTCGCGCCTCAATCGCCGGTAAAAAACTCGACAAAATATTTGCTGTTCCCCGCCATGCGCTTCTCGAGGGAGACAATATAGCGGCGGTGGATGCCGACAACAGGCTGCGGCTGAAAAAGGTCGAAAAAGTTTTTGCTGATGACCAGTTTTACTACATTACCAACGGTCTTGAAGAGGGCGTTGAGATTATTGTCAGCGCCGTGGGGATTGCCATTGATGGGATGCGTGTTAAGCCTGTAGGTAATCCATAATGCACAGCAAGGGACTTATTAGTTGGTTTGCCAAAAATCCTGTGGCGGCCAACCTCGCCATGTTGCTGATTATTGCCGCCGGTCTTATCTCGGCAATGAGTATCAGCAAGGACATGTTCCCGCGCTCAGATATTGATCGAATACAGATCAATGTTCCCTATCCCGGTGCCGCTCCAGTGGAAGTTGAAAAAGGCGTTATTTTGCCCATTGAAGCCGCGCTTAAAGGGCTTAAAGGGATCAAGAAAATCAATGCCACCGCGAGCCGCGATTCTGCCAGCCTCAGTCTTGAAATAGAGGCCAATGAAGATATCAATGAAGTGATGGCCCAGGTCGAGAACCGTATCGACAGCATTGTTAACTTTCCCCAAGACCTTGAAAAACCCAATGTCAGCAGAGCCGAAAACTTTGGCTGGGTAATTAACGTCAACGTCTCTGGTGCTATGAATGAACGGATTAGAAAAGAGCTGGGCCAGGAAATTCGTGACGAGTTGCTCGATCTTCCAGAGGTCAAAAGAGCAATACTCTGGGGCACGGATGACTATGAGATATCCATTGAGGTAAAGGAAGACCGACTCAGAGAACTGAATCTGACTCTGGATGAAGTTGCCCGGGTACTTAGAGATTCATCCATTGACCTGCCGGCGGGAATGATCCGGGCTGAGAATGGCAATGTGTTGGTGCGCACCCAAGGTAAAGCATACCGCGGTGAAGACTTTGCCAACCTTGTGTTGCGCAGTCATCCCGACGGAACCCAATTGCTGGTCTCTGATATTGCCGATGTTAAAGATGGTTTCGCCGAGACCAACGCCATGGTGCGTTTTGATCGCAACAGGTCTATTTCTGTGGGGATATTTTCCCTGAAGGATCAGGATCTAATTACCATCAGTGATTCTGTAAAAAAGTATGTTGAGGCAAAGCGCGGTGAATTGCCCGACGGACTGAATATTAATTACGTTTTTGATGGCTCCTATAACCTGCGCGGCAGGCTCGATATGATGCTCTCCAACCTGGCTATGGGTTCGGTGCTGGTGGCTATAGTGCTCGGCCTGTTCCTTAATCTGCAGGTTGCCCGATGGGTAATGGTGGGTATTCCTGTTAGTTTCCTCGGAGCGATCTGGCTGATGCCGGTCAATCCCTACCCGGTCACTGTCAATGTCCTGAGTCTGTTCGCCTTTATTATGGTGCTGGGTATTGTGGTGGATGATGCCATCGTTATCGGCGAGAGTATTTTCAGTGAGGCCAAAGGTGAGGCAAAAAAAGCTGAGGAGAAAGCCAAACAACTAAACGGTGGTGAGACCCCAGAGGACTTCGTCTATGTGGCGCCAGTTGACACCGTGGTTGCCGGTGCCAAAAGAGTGGCAACCCCATCGACAATTGGCGTGCTGACAACTATGGCTGCTTTTATACCCATATTGTTTATTGGCGGTAATACCGCTGGGTTCCTGGAAGCGATTGCGGTGGTGGTGATTCTCTGCTTGATATTCTCTCTGATTGAATCAAAATTGATTCTGCCTGCGCATCTGGTAGGCCTGCGCTTTGCTAAGCCCAAGCCGTCGAAGTGGAATTTTATCAAGCGCTGGCAGAAGTCTATCGACCAGTCTATGTCGCAGTTTATCAAGCACAGGTACCAGCCTTTTTTGGCTAGATGTATGCAACATCGCTATGTCACCCTGGCATCGTTTGTCGCTGTGCTTATCGTTGCCGGTGCTGCGCTGGGCAGTGGTATTGCCCGCTTTGAATTTTTCCCCAATGTTCCCGGGGATGATATTCAAGCCTCTATTATTATGCAGGATGGTGTCTCCAATGAGAGTCTGACTGAGGCGCTGCAAGCGGTCGAAGCCGCCGCCTTTAAAGTCGATGCTGATTACCGTCGAGCAAACCCTGAGACAAAAGGTCTGTTGGAGCATGTGCTGTTCTACACCCAGTCCGATGTGGAGGGAGTGTTTATTGTCTCCTTGGTGCATTCCGAGGAAAGGGCTATCAGTGCAACAGAGTTTGAAAAACTGTGGCGCAGTGAGGTCGGCAACCTGCCCAATGTGCGCAAGCAAAATTACTATGCCAGCACCAATGCCGGTGGTGGGGCGAAGATCAATTTATCCCTTTATGGCGAAGATCCCGATCAACTCAGT
>Ga0209094_1002156_pt1 | contig 10338 bp, 8 predicted proteins | sample COGITO_mtgs_1004_2_FD_184790 | JGI IMG/M metagenome (GOLD analysis project Ga0209094, IMG submission 184790) | Pelagic marine microbial communities from North Sea - COGITO_mtgs_100430 (SPAdes) (version 2) | ecosystem: Environmental > Aquatic > Marine > Epipelagic ...
GGCGAATGACGCGCTGTTTGACCGGTATTATTTTTCGGGCATTGCACCGGAATATACCATTGGCACGGGAGGTTATGTTCCGGCAGTAGCTAATAATAACGATGCGATAGAAGATACCTTGCAGCGTTTTTATGGCATTGACCCGGCTGACCCGACGCAAACGGTAGACCCTGCCACAGCCCAGGCCAACCCGGCACTCGAGCCTCATGTTCCCTCAGGCAAAACCTCGGATGACATTGTGACTGAACTCACACCGACGAGTACGAATCAGGATGGGTATACAAAGGTGGGAGCCTACAGTCTGATCAAAGGAGCCTTTAACGTGAACTCTACTTCGGTGAAAGCCTGGGCGGCTTTTCTGAAGGGCAACAAATCGCTGGCCCTTGAATCAGCTCAAGGAACCACTGAATCAGGAACAGGCACTCCGTTTCCCTTAGCCAGCACCACATCCAACACCGGCTCCACAAACGGATGGGAGCAGTTCTCCCGGCTCAGTGATGATCAAATTTGGGATGATAATGACACGGTCAACGATTTTACAGACGACACCGGACTCGCTGTGGAGATCGTCAATCAGGTCAAAGCCCGCGGCCCCTTTATGAGCATCTCAGATTTTGTCAACCGGCGCATTGCCAAGGACACGGACCTCACGGCTGTGCCCAATGTGGAAGACACCGATCCACGGGCCTATCAGGGGGCGGTTCAGGAGGCGATCGAGCTGGCAGGGATCAACGGTGATCAAAGCACGGGCATCAGGGCTGGAACCTCCGATGTTCTCCCCAATTACGAATCCTTTTCAAATTATTGGTATCAAACAGTCCATTGGTCATGGTACGGTAGGCATAACGACTTTCCATACTCTGCCGCACCTTATGCCAGTGGTAGAAACAATGCCACGGGGGTGCCGATGGAGATCAATCAGGCAAACATTCTCTTACCGCTCGCCCCGAAACTCAGCGCAAGGACAGACACCTTCAAAATTCGTGCTTACGGGGAAGTCAGAGACGCCGATGATAACATCATTGCCCAGGCTACCTGTGAGGCAGTGGTGCAACGTCTGCCTGAGTATGTGGATCCTGATACGGATTCTGATAACAACGAACCATGGGATGATGACTCCCAAACTCCGACACTCAATACGATCAACCAGACCTACGGCCGACGTTTTGAGATACGGAGCTTCAGATGGCTGGATGTTAGCGAGGTGTAAGGATATCGCAGGGGGAAGTTTCAAATTTACAAAGTCAGGTGGAAAAGTTCAACATAACGCGCATGGCAGCATCTCATTTGTGGAAATATCTAACACGCCTCTTCGTCCTTATGAGCCTATCATGCGGTGGGCTCTTATGCGCTCAGGAGCAGCAGGCTGACGAGCAGGAGGAAGAGCCAAAGGGCATTGTTTTTAGCGCGATTTCTTTATCGAATCTTCCTTATGAGAGCATCTATTACCGCAATGGTGAGGACTTCATCAAGATCGAGTGGAGAAACGGCAGCAGGTCAAAGCCTTACTCGCTCTCAAAGGCCAAACTTCTCGAAGTGTTTATCGACCATGATGATCCGGAAAACCCTTATCGACTGGTAGGTAGGGCCGCACTTGTAGCAGGCACGCAGACAATGCTCTATTTCTTTGGGAAAAATGGATCAAAGAAAGAGGGGGCGTTACCAGTCAGCCTCTATGGCATTGATGATTCAGAGAGTGCCTTCCCTGAGAGCAGCTATCGCTTCATTAATTTTGTCAAGGTGCCATTGGTCGTATATTTTGATAAGAAAAAGCGCTTTCTCATTAAACCCGGCAAACCAGTCGTGCATAAGCTCAATCTGAGCAAAGGCGGAGAATTTACGCCCTTTGTACTGAGGGATACCAAGGGCAAGGTGCTCGGAGGAACCCGGCTCTTCAGCCATGCCACCAACCGTGAGATGGTGCTTATCTTCCCTCCGAAAAAAGGCAGCAAAAGAATGGATATCCGATTCTTTTCAGATTAATCACCGGCCTGGTGATTAGCCAATAGCTTGCGGTGAGCACGCTGGTGAAATTTCCAATCGAGGATGATTTTTCCGAAAATCAGGATCACCAACAAATAGAAGGGACTGCCGAGCGCCATTGTTGCAAACGCGCCAAAAATAATAGCCAAGTGCAGCACCACAATCCTGCCGTAGGGTGCAATCATCAGAACCGGCACCACGGTCCTACGGTATTCACCCTTACCTAAGTAATTACTAAAAAAGGAAAACAGGTGGCTGACGATGAGGCCAAGAGCTGCCCACAAACTACCCGCTTCCAGGGCAAGTTTAAACAGGTCAGAGAATTCTCCAAAGGGTGATCCCCCACTCGGCACAAAATCACCACCGAGCTCATTCTGGCCAAGTAGCGCAAAGACAAAGGCCCCGTGCACCAGGCAGAAAATCCCGTAATGAAATGTAAAAAAGGGAATAAAGAAGAGCTTGGATGCGTGATGCAGCATACCCAGCTTACTCTTATTGGCCTCTAGCTTATGGGTAAATTCAAAGGCCTCGCGCATTTCCTCCTCACTGATCTCACCCTGCTTTTCAATCATGTGTTGCTTGAGCTTGCCCTTGAGATCAATCTGTTTCGGATCTGGAGAGCAAGTGATCATCTTGAGAATATTGATCACCCCGATGATCACGTTTTCGAGCCAGTAAACCACGACCACATGAAAAACACTCCAGTCCCAAGCTAAGACACCCACCAGCGGAATTAGATTAGCGGCAATAAGCATTTTGCCACTGGTATCCAGCCCCTTGCCTCCAGCCGGGTTGATCTTATCTTCTCCACCAAAAATCATACCGTTACATTCTAGCCCCCGTGCACCTCAGAGCAACTCCCAACTGCCGCGAAGCGGCCTCATCCACCTTGGCGATCTTGGCGGCTTCGCGTGCAAAAAAAGAACTCACGCTAAGACGCAAAGGCGCTAAGAATCGGCCAAGGGCGGAGCAAATTTAATCCTTCATCGCTCGTCGCTCATCGCTCATCAGCCCGCTCAGGGCTTCTGGCTCCTAACTTAAACTTCAACTACCACACGGTGGCTCAACTGCCACACAGTGGCTTCCCAACTACAGCCTCTTGCTCCTTGACTCCTCTAGCTGATTCTAGTCTCCTTGGTCATGCCCGATGCTTCCAGCACCCGTCACCGTACCAGCGGCTCGACCGCCCGCGATGACTACCTCGAGCAAATCCTCCACCTCATTGAGGAAAAGGGCTACGCCCGCCCCATCGACATCTCCAAACGACTGGAGATCTCTCAGGCCAGTGTTACCAACATGCTCCAGAAGCTTGATGCAGAAGGCCTTGTCACCCATGTCAAATACCGTGGCACCACCCTCACCGAGGAAGGCACACGCATCGCCCGCGCCATCATTGACCGCCACGAGACCCTGACCCGCTTCCTCGAACTCTTTGATATCGATAAAGATACCATCTACCGAGACGTTGAAGGCATGGAACACCACATCTCACGCGCTACCCTCGAGGCGATCCGTTCGCTGACCAATCACCTGCAGGAAAATCCCGACACCTTGGCTCGGGTCAAGTCCAGCTGAGCCGCCCTCAGTCATAGCGGCGCAATGGCGGCGCAATGACAATAAATTCCTCCCGCTCAGATTAAATCCTCCATCGGTGGATTCACCATTCATTCCCTTGCCATAAGGGCTCAGTGAGTGTATGCAAGCCCCCCAGCGCGAACAACAAATCTCGCGCAATCATTTCTATGCTCAAGTGGACTCTTCAGAAAATCGTCGGTAACAAGAACCAGCGCGAGGTCAAACGCCTCGGACCGGTCATTGCCAAAATTAACGAAATTGAGCAAGGCTATCAGGCCAAATCTCAAGACGAACTACTCGCCGAGGTCAAGGTTTGGCGGGATTACCTGCACCGCTACCTACCGCTTGAAGCAGCCACCGTTCGCCAGCTCCAGCTCATGGACGAGGCTGGCCTATCTGAAGCCGCAGTCGCCATCAACCAGCGCCTTGATGCCCTGCGTGATGAGTTCCCCGCCCTACCCTCTGCAGAGCCCAATGTAGAAAGCATTGAAGAAGCTAAGTCCGCCTTCCGCACTGTCGAAGAAGACCTCTTTGATGCTGCTCGCTCTAAGTATCTCGACCAGATCATGCCCGAGGCATTTGCCGCCGTTAAAAGCGCCGCGCGTCGACTCTGCGGCCAGACCATCCAGGTTTGTGACCAGCCCGTCGCATGGGAAATGGTTCACTTTGACGTTCAGCTCATCGGCGGCATTGCCCTGCACCGCGGCATGATCGCCGAGATGCAGACCGGTGAAGGAAAAACGCTTGTTGCCACCCTGCCCGTCTTTCTCAATGGCCTCACTGGCATGGGCGTGCACGTAGTGACCGTCAACGACTACCTCGCCAAGCGTGACTCCGAATGGATGGGCGCCGTCTTTAAGTTCCTCGGCCTCAGCGTCGGCTGTATCCAGAGCCAGCAACCCTCCCAACTGCGCCGCGAGCAGTATCAGTGTGATATTACCTACGGCACCAATGCCGAGTTCGGCTTTGACTACCTGCGCGACAACGGCATGTCATCCTCTAAGGAAGAGCAAGTCCAGCGTGGCCACTACTTCGCCATCATTGACGAGGTCGACTCCATCCTCATTGACGAGGCACGCACACCACTGATCATCTCAGGCCCATCCACCGTATCCAACACTGAGCAATACGGCCGCTTCAGACCACTCATCGAGCAGCTCGTCAAACGCCAGAGCACGCTCTGCAACGAACTCGCCGATGAGGTCAAACAACGCCTCGAGGCAGAGGACGAAGTCGGTGCTGGCCGCGCCCTCTTTAAGATCAAACTTGGCAACCCGCGCAACCGTCAGCTGATGCGCTTTATGGAAGAGCCAGACACTCGTCGCCTCATTGAAAAGACCGAACTCTCCATGTATCAGGACGCTCAGAAGCGTGACCTTTACGAGATCAAGGAAGAACTCTACTACACAATTGATGAGAAAGCACACGATGCTGACCTCATGGACATGGGCCGCCAGTTCCTCTCCCCAGACGATCCGGAAGCATTTGTTCTACCTGACCTTGGCACCGCATATGGCGAGATCGATGCCGACCTCTCTATGGAGGAAACAGAACGCGCTAGCCGCAAGCAAGCACTCCAAGATCGGCTCGACACCCAGGGAGAGAAGATGCACTCAATCTCCCAGCTACTCAAAGCTTACTGCCTTTATGAGAAAGACGTTGAGTACGTCGTCACTGACAACAAAGTCATCATCGTTGATGAAAACACCGGCCGTGAAATGCCAGGACGCCGTTGGTCAGACGGCCTACACCAGGCAGTAGAAGCCAAAGAGGGCGCGCACGTTGAGGAGGAAACTCAGACCTACGCCACCATCACCATTCAGAACTACTTCCGTCTCTATCAGAAGCTCGCCGGCATGACCGGAACAGCTGAGACCGAGGCCGCCGAATTCCACGACATCTACAAACTCGACGTTCTGCCCATTCCCACCAATGTGCCTAACATCCGTATCGATCACAATGACCAGGTGTTCAAAACCCGCCGTGAGAAATACAACGCCGTAGTCACCAAGATTCAGGAAGCCTATGACCGTGGCCAGCCCGTACTCGTCGGCACCGCATCCGTCGACGCCTCCGAGCTCGTCGGTAAAATGCTCAAGCGCGCTAAGATCCCCTGCAGCATCCTCAACGCCAAGTATCACCGCCAGGAAGCCGAGATCATCGCCAACGCCGGTCAAAAAGGTTCTGTCACCGTCTCCACCAACATGGCCGGACGTGGTACTGACATCAAGCTCGCCCCTGGAGTCGCCGAAGCTGGAGGCCTTTTTGTCATCGCCACCGAGCGCTATGAATCACGCCGTATTGACCGCCAGCTACGTGGTCGTTGTTCACGCCAGGGAGACCCCGGCATGTCCCAGTTCTTTATCTCCTTTGAAGATGACCTGATGCGTAACTTTGCTGCTGCCGAGCGCATGACCAACATGATGCAACGCTTCGGCATGGAAGACGGTGAGGCCCTCGAGCACAAGTGGCTCAACCGCTCCGTGGAAACCGCCCAGAAGCGTGTCGAGCAGCGCAACTACACCTGGCGTAAGCGCGTCCTTGATTTTGACGACGTCATGAACAAACAACGGGAAGTCGTCTACGGCTACCGCAACGAAGTCATCAACTCTGAGAACCCACGTGAGCTCATCGATGAAGTCATTGAAAGAGCCATCCCAGATGCCGTCTACGGCTACCTCGAAGAGCGGGACGAAGGCGCTCCTGACTACGCCGAGCTCCTCAGCTGGGTCAATTCCACCTTCCCGATTCAACTCACCATAGATAGCAGCGGCTTCCATGACCGAGACACCGTCGGCAATGCCGAGTTCCTCGTCGCCAAGGTCAAACAAGCTTACGAGCTGAAGATGAAGCAGGAGAACCCAGAGATGCTCGACATGCTCGAGCGCCATATCATCCTCACCGGAATCGATAAACTCTGGCAAGAACACCTCTACAACATGGACGCCCTACGTGAAGGCGTGCACCTACGCGCCCAGGGGCAGAAAGACCCACTGGTGGAATACAAAAACGAGGCTTACTCACTCTTTGAAGTCCTCATGGCCAGCATCGAGAACGAGACGCTCAGTAACCTGTTCCGCTCCACCACCAACCTCGAGCAATTTGATAACTTCATGCGCAGTCTGCCTCAGCAGCTCACCAGTGATGCCAACGCCCAGCCTGCTGGAGCCCTTGGAGCTACAGGGGGCACCTCCCAAGCCAACATCGCTCAGACAGGCAATACTAGTAACCTTGCCATGACCCCATCAGAGGACGGCCAGCAGATCAAAATCAACCTGCCCAAACGCCGGCCCACCGTGAAAGTCAACCGCAACGACACCTGCCCCTGCGGCTCCGGCAAGAAGTACAAAAAGTGCTGCGGGCGCGAAGCCTAAAGCCGCAGGCTTTAGGCTTCTGGCAATTAGCTTTTGGCGGTTGGCGATGAGTGAAATAGCCGCGTCGCGGCCAAATGCCTCAAAGTGGCCAACCATTCTCCATTCACCATTCCGCCACAGGCGGCCGGCTCCCACTTCACTATTCACCATTCTCCATTCACCATTCCGCCACAGGCGGCCGGCTCCCACTTCACTATTCACTATTCTCTATTCACCATTCCGCCACAGGCGGCCGGCCCCCATCTCATGAAAAAGACCTTCCCCCTCACCCACCCCAAGATCAAACCCGCACGCTTGGCAGACTCCATCCGTGCGGAGATAAGCAAATACATCAAGCGCGAGCGCCGCAAGGAACTTCCCGAAGGGGTCGATTTCTGGGACTTCGACTGCAAGGTTGGTGCTGATGCCGCTAGCGCAGACGAGCAGCATATTTCTGCCGTCTCCAAGGCCATTGGCCAAGTACTCGAAGAAGGTAATGACACCGTCTACGTCGAGATCCTCGTCAAACAAGCCACCCGCAGTAAGAAGGTGGAAGATGGCAAGATAGAAGATTGAAGTCCAGCACAGCGCGCTTGCCCCGACAAGGTCGGTGGCTTCGCGCCAGTTCGAGTTGACCACCGACCATGTCGGGGTGCCTGCGGCAGAGTTGAGAGTTCTAGTTCAAGTGGGAAACCGCGTGGCGGCCAACTAAGAAACAGGAACCAGGAACAGCCGCACAGCGGCTAACTTCAACTTCAACTGGCCACTATCCCTGAGAGGGCTGAAGGCGGATTTCTGATGAATGATGCCGGATGCCGCCGGCAGAACCAACCAAGAACTAAGAACTGCCACAAAGTGGCCAACTCACGCCAAGACGCTAAGGCGCCAAGAATCCGCCCGCTCAGGGCTTCTGGTTCCCACTAGCAACTCGAACTCTCAACTCGAACTGCCGCCGTCAGGCGGCTTATCCGCCATCGCCGCTACGCGGCACCAGCCACTGTCGCATAGCGACAACTCATGTTAGCCGTGGGTTTTAACCCACGGAAAACGTGCAAGAATATATCACGTCGCGTAGCGACCGCTTATTCTGTTCCCTGCTTCAACTTGAACTTCCAACTTCAACTGGCCACAACGTGGCCCAACTGCCACCGCAGGTGGCTATCCCTCATCAGCCCGCTCAGGGCTAGCCGCTTTGTGACTCTTTGACCACTCCGTCCAAAAATGCATGGCACTGGGCAAGCTTTGCGTCGGTGAGCTTGATTTCATCGATCCGACTTCGCAACACCGCCACGTCCAATAATTCCATCGCCAATAAATAGGCAAGTTGATGCCCGTCCTTCTCTCTTGCTACCAGGCATTTAACGGCCGCCATATCGTGCGGTTCTATGACAAACACCTTATCCAGCCCCTCGATCGATAATAGCCGGCTTTCCCAGCCCGATGGAAAGGTTTCCGTCACCTTGGGCCTGACAATATCGGCATGATATCCATACCTCTGGTGAAAACCCCGGTCTTCTCCAAATGCCTCGTCCAGCATCCTGCCAATTGATTCCTCAAAAGGATAGGGAATCAAATCCGCGTCATAGGTAGACTGCAGAGGGCTCTCGGGCAACTCCGCGAGTTCAGGAAAACTAACCAATAAGGACGCTGAGCCGAAGACGATGATACGCTCCGCCTCCATCATTGCCTGCACCGAGCGGGCGATGTGTTTTAGTGACTCCAGGCGCATGTGAATTGGTCGCGCTCCTCACGCGTTAGAACTCCCGCAAAGGGTGAACAGCTTTTCAGTAATCGAACCTCTTCACCGTCCCTTCTTAACAGCTCCAGTAATGCCACCATGCCCTGCCTGTCTGCACGGGCAGCCTCGATGATCTGCCTCCACTCATCCAGCTTCCGGGTATCAGCCAGCCTGCCGCCCTTGATCCACCTCTCGATATTCTCCAGGGCAATAATCAGCAAATCCGGCTGCCGCTCTAGTTTGTCCGCCAGGAACAACCACTTCTGATAAATAAGTGGCTGCACCTTTATGCTGGCTCCTGACAACTCGATTCCCATGAAGTCATGTTAACATCCTCGCAGAAAATAACAAGGGAAGGAAAAGTAGAGATTAGCCGCGGAGCCCTGACCGGGCTGATGAAGGATATCGGATATCGGAGGCCGGAGGCAGTGGGCGCTTGCCCCGACAAGGTCGGTGGCTTCGCGCCAGTTCGAGTTGATAGTTCGAGTTCAAGTCGGGAGCCATCGGAGGACCACGATAGGGCGCGTTGGGCTCAACGCGCCGTCTGGTTGAACAGGGGCAGGGTTATTCAGGTCGCGGATTGAGGCCAACCTGCAAACCTTGCCTGGCGTCGCGTAGCGACAACTCATGTTAGCCGTGGGTTTTAACCCACGGAAAACGTGCAAGAATATATCACGTCGCGTAGCGACCGCTTATTCTGTTCCCTGCTTCAACTTGAACTTCCAACTTCAACTGGCCACTAGCCCTGAGAGGGCTGAAGGCGGATTTCTGATGAATGATGCCGGATGCCGCCGGTAGAACCAACCAAGAACTAAGAACTGCCACAAAGTGGCCCAACTGCCACCGAAGGTGGCTATCGCTCATCCTTCATCATTCATCCGCCATCGCCGCTACGCGGCACTGCGCTTCCTGCGCAGCAGCAAGGCACTCAGGCCAAGTCCGAGTAGCGTGATGGAGCTAGGCTCGGGCACAGCGCTCAGGGTCAGAGCAATAAACTGGTTTCCATCAATAGCAAAATCATTAGTAGACAGCCTTGCGTTGAACTGCGGACCACTCGGCGAGAGCTGTATCAGATTCATCGTGGTGTTAAGGCTTCCGATACCCGCAATTGCCGTATCCACCGTCGTAAAGAGAGTGTAATCACCCTCAGCCGCACTTCCAAGGTTGGTGAATATAAAGTCAGCCACACTCAGACTAGCGATCGTTAGCTGAGCACCGGTATCCATGGCTACCAGATCGCTCGTTCCCGGCGCGTCTAAATCAAAAAGCAAAGATCCAACGGAGGCATTTTGAATATCCAATGAGCTCAGGAAAGTAATTGTATCGCCAGAACCACCATCACCGGGTGAGAGGAAACCACCACTATCTAGTACCGTGGCACCACCGATGGTGCCGATGCCGCCGAGTGTTCCGCCGCTGTTGATGTTTACATTGCCGTTAGCAAGTGAGTTGTCACCATTGACCAGCAAGGTGCCTACGCTGACGGTGGTGACACCTGTGTAGGTGTTGGCGCCGGAGAGGGTCTGGGTGCCTGCACCATCCTTGGTGAAGGCTCCGGAGCCGGAAATGCTGCCGGAGTAGGTATCGTTTCCGGCATCACCGGTGGTCAGGGTGAAGGTATCCAAGTCGACGTTGCCACCGGTAGTACCGCCGCCTGCGAGGCTGCCGATAGTCTCGTCAGCATTGAGG
>Ga0209094_1002167_pt1 | contig 10312 bp, 21 predicted proteins | sample COGITO_mtgs_1004_2_FD_184790 | JGI IMG/M metagenome (GOLD analysis project Ga0209094, IMG submission 184790) | Pelagic marine microbial communities from North Sea - COGITO_mtgs_100430 (SPAdes) (version 2) | ecosystem: Environmental > Aquatic > Marine > Epipelagic ...
AATATCTACTTCCTTACCACACCATGTATCAGACTCCCCATCTAATCCACCAATAGTGTAGTCCATATCGAAGTATAACTTACAGGAGAGGAAATCGAAGTTAATTCCATTGTGAAATACAACCTTATTTAAATCCTTAATGCCTTTAATGTAATCAGGGAACTCTCCTAATTGATAGTGTGTGTATTCAATAGGTTCATAATCTTTTAGTTCATAAGTGTACTTATCATCTTTCTCAATAAACTCACGACCATCTAAGATATACTTATCGCCATCATAGAAGGCTACAATCTCATTAGTCTCGTGTATCTCTAATACAATACAGTGAGTTTTATAAGTATCTTTAAGACGATATGGACTAGCATTGTAATCAATAGACTCATTATTGAGTAGATTATTGGTCTCGATATCTCCTGTAATGTTAGTCATTTTAACCCTCTGCTTTATTATTAAACCATTCTTGATCCATATTAACCTTTATCATAGTACCATCTTCTGTATATCCTATAATATCTACGAAGGTGTCTTGACCTACTTTAAACTTAGGCCAATGTTGTTCCATCTTATCTGCCAAATCTCTTAGGTACTTTGGGTTAGTAGATATGTTAATTTCACGTAATTCATATACTCTGTTCATATTAATAATCCTTGATATTATTCATATCCCAATCTTCTTTATTATGGAGTTTAGCAGTTTCTATATCATAAAACAAGTAACCTGCCTGTCCTGTCTCGCCAGCATCTCTAGACTTAAACAGTGTAATCTTAGTGGTATTCTTCTCTTCTAAATCCTCTGCTGTCTTATCTCTAGTTAAGATAATATTAACTGCACCTGATTTATACAATGCAGACGTACCTTGCATATCTTCTTCTGTAAGCTCTCCACCTTTACTACCAGCTTTACCTCCACCACCTGATTTACGTGTGTGGTTTACATTAATGAAGGTTACTCCATCTCTAGCTTTAATCTTCTTCTGCCATCCTACAAATGCTGCCTGTTCCTCTGTTGAGAGCGTATCTAAAATATCTTGAATAGGATCTATAATGATAATCTCACAACCTGCTTGTTTAATCATCTTCTGGATTGTAGCTTTAACCGCAGCTAGGTTATCTAAATCTCCCTTATCATCTACTAGGCAGAATCTCTCATTACCATCTTCATCCATAAATAGATTGAGACATTCTTCCTTATTATTATTAAGAAATTCAATCTTCTCTTCCTTGGTATGAAATCTTGCTATGTTTCTGCCTAAATAGGATGATAGTAGTCTAGTTAAGAACTTGCCTCCTCCTGCTTCCAGAGATAGAACACCGCACTTGTAAGGTGCATGGAATATCCAGAACAATTCACATAGATTAGTTATCAATGTCTTACCAATACCTGATGCTGCAAGTATATTGATAATCTCTCCTTTAGGGAGTCCACCACATAACATCTTCTGTAAAGGTGCTAAGATAGGAGGTAATGGTATCAAGTCCTGAGATACTGAGTCTATAACAGCATTCCACATATCATTTCCAGATATAACTCCAGCTAGCTTAGGCTTCTCACTGTCATAGAATGCTCTGATCCATTCAACCTCTTTACCACCTACTAATGCGTCACAAGGATCTTTACATCCATTAGGTTGTTGCATAATCTTAACTTTCTGGAATGGGAGTACTTTCAGTAAATCCTCTACTGCATCATCCCCAGCACTATCCATATCCATAGCAACAATGATGTTATCATACCCATCTAGAAAGTCATACTCTTTCTTACATTGTTTAGCTACTGTACCTTCACCAATAATAGAACTTACTATATCCACAGGAGCTATTTCTATCCCTTTCTCACGTAATCTTTTAGCTCTGTACTCTTCAATCATGTGTAGAGAGGCTGCTACATCTTCCTCACCTCCAACGATTAATAAATACTTACCACTGCCTTTACAATTAGCTTGGTTAAATAGATCATTCTCCCACGATGTATCACCTGTATGACAGAACTTCTTAGTAGCACATATACGTTGCTTATAGGATACTAGCTTAGGTTTCTCACTCTTAGTCAAACCTCTTGTAGATGGATACCAACGATACTTAGCCGCACCATCATCATCAAATGTAGTACGGATGCCTAACATTTCATTATACTTATCCTTAATCTTACGCCAGCCTCCTCCAGACTTACTAGACTTAGCAAATACTTCTTGTAATTCTTCTCTAGTGATAGATACTTTCTTCTCTTTAGCTTTCTTATTTCTACTAATCACTCTTGTCTCCTCTACTTTATTACTACGTTTAGCTGTACTTGATGTGATTTTAGATATGCCTAACTCAGCACCAAGATAACTAGCTGTTAATTTATTGTGAGATTTATATTGCCCATTAGGACATTTAGGAGTGTGACAGAAACCATCTACTATGTCGTCTGGTTTCTCGTATAAACTTAAATTATCAGATGATCCACAATCTGGACACTCAACATTTTTTATCCAGCTTCCATTGGCGCGCATATCCATTATTAATCCTCTATTTTATTAATATAGGCATATTTACCAAATAATTCTCTGGCTCTTCTGTTGTACATCAAGGCTGCTTCTTTTTCACAGTCGAATACACCTATATGTTCACCTTTTATCCTAGCAACCCATCTACTATTAGTCTTAGATACTCCTTTATATTTACTAGATCCCCCTTCTTTAGGTCTAGTATTCATTTGATTTTGATCTCTAGTTACCCATCTACAATTACTAGGTTCATAATTACCATCATTATCAATTCTATCAATTTGCAAACCCTTCTTCCAACCAGCCTTCATATCTTCATAGAAGTTTTCAAAAGATTCTAGCCACCTGTCGCACACTGTAATACCCCTAGCACCATAGTTTTTGTAGGCATTGTTATTAATATTATAACAGCGCGCTCTCATTCCATTATGCACCGCATAAAGAGGATGCCCCTTCAATCCATGTGTGGTATGAAGTTCGGATGATATTTCTCTATTCAAACACCCACAAGATTGTGTAAGTCCTTTTCTTAAACGGTACCCTACTACAGAAGCTATCTTACCACATTCACACTTACAAATCCACTTAACTTTTTTATCTTTAGTTCTAACAGTGTCTTCTGCTATAACCTTTAACCTCCCAAACACCATACCTTTTAATTCTAATTTACCACGCATCCTCTGTCACCTCTCTCATATTCTAATCCTCAAGTGGTTTAAGTTGTTCTGGTAAGTAGTATCTGACTGTAGAATCTGTAGATGTTTTAGGGCATCTTACACGGACATATATATCTCCACTTAATACCTCAAAACCTTCTATATGGCCTAATGAATAGCTACTCATAGACTCCTCGTAAGTCTTATTTACTTGTTGTACTACATAGCCTATTCTGCACATACTTAACTTCATAATTTATATACACCTCTTACAGTTTCACCGCCACAGCCACACATATCGCCATTGCAGCAAAAGTAAGAGTCTAAGTCATTATTCCATATATGTTCCTTCCACTCTTCATAAGTACTTACAATATGTATATACAATATATGTAACTTAGTTATAGTATCTTTCATAACCTATCCTCTCAATTTGTCATAATAATCTTTAACATCTGAATTAATAACTATATCTTCTACAGTTAATTTTCTATCTTATTCAGGTTGGCATACTCTCCAAAAAGCTCTTTAGCTTTCTTATTATAGGCTAGAGCAGCCTCTTTTTCACAAGTAAATGCTCCTAAGTAGTACCTCTTACTGTTCTTACTTACCTGAGATACCCACTTATTACCCATTTGATACCAATGCACTCCTTTGTACTTTGATGTGCTACCCCTAATACCCCCTTTGTTTCTAGTATTCTGTTTTCTAGTAATCCACCTACAATTATCTTTATAGTACCCTTTATCGTTATCTCTTCTATCTAGCTCTAAGTTTTTCTTCCAATCTACTGACATGTCTTCATAAAAGTTCATAAAGTCATCTGCCCATTCGCCACAGACAGTGATACCCCTTCCTCCGTAGTTTTTGTAATGTTTACTTTTATGATTACTACATCTAGACTTCATATTCGCCCATACAGTATATAATGGGTGTTTTACTAAACCATGTTTTGTGTTTAATTCAGAGGACACCTTCTTATGTAAACAACCACAAGATTTAGTATTGCCATTTTTTAAATGATTACCTATCACACTGGCAGTATTTCCACAAGTACAAAGACAGATCCACTTGAGTGCCCCGCGATTAGTTCTAACAGTATCTTCTTCTATTACTGTCAACCCACCAAATACCTTACCTTTTAAATCTATCTTCTGGCGCATTGTTCATACTCCTTGAGGTAAATTATCATAAAACTTCTTAACTTCTTCATCTATTATAATATCCTTCACTGTAAGCTCTCTACTTAACTCCGAGTTTTTTAGGTTTCTTACTCTCGATAGTGCAGTATAACACAATCCTGCTGAAAGTCTAGGCTTATCTCCTAAATCTATATAAATATTATCTAGACTCATACCTTGAGCTTTATCAATACTTATAGCGTAACCTGCTTTAACAGGGATAGTTTTTGTAACACTGCCTGTACTTCTAACTAGACCTTTAATAGTCATTTTATACTTATAAGTAGATTCTTTTTTATAACCTACATCTACAATAGTCCCATCATCCTTCTTTATTGTTACGTGCTTCGGGTGTAAGCTTAGTATGTAACCCCTTTCACCATTCCTATACTCCCCTTCTGGATCATTTGTACATATAATGGCTCTCATATTCTCTTTTAGAGATAAATCTTGATTTTTTATTAAAGTTTCCTTGTCCTTTGTGCCTACTTGATAAGATGGGTATTTTACTTCTGGATTAGTATTAAGCTTATAAAACTTATTGTTGATCTTGTCTGAATCCATATTACGAGAGCATAGGTAAAACCTATTATCTAATTCTTTAGAAACGCACCAAGTATTAATACTTTCTATAGCAGCCTCTATACCCTCTCCTTTCTCTCTTATAGTAGATAATACCTTAATTTGTTCTGTATTACTCTGCCTATATACTTTTGTCAGGCATACCGTAGTAAAATTGGCACTGTCCCATACATTAGAGTGAAACATCCAAGGAGATCTATATAAACGTCTATATATCTTCTTTTCTGATGCGTCTACTATAGGAGCTAGTTGGAATAAATCACCTACTAATACTACTTGGATACCACCAAAAGGTAGATCATTCTCCCTTACTTTTCTAAGTTTAATATCAATAAGGTCTAGATTATCCGCACGAGTACGAGAAATCTCATCCATTATAATACGTTTAACTTTAGTTCCACTAAATATAGCTCTAAACGTACTGCTAATAGTATTCTCATCCTTCTCCGTATAAAGACCTCTAGGTAGTCCAAACAAGGAGTGTGTTGTCTCCCCACCTATATGTAATGCACTTAGGCCAGACGAGGACGAGAGTACAGTATCTTTTGTAGTTATCTTGTCAATACAGTATGATTTGCCAACACCTCCCGCACCTGAGATGAATACATTACCGCCTCTATTGACAAGAGATATGGCATCTTCTTGTGTGTGCAATTGCTACTCCTCTAATTTCACTACTGTTATTAGTATATCTCTGGAATGATTAAATACCCACTTCAATCCTAGGTATTCACATCTGAATACATTTCTCCTGTATACACCTCTGCTCGATACCCTATTTATACCTTTATTACATGCAATTTTACAAGCATATAAATAACTACTGGGATCTATATTTGACCTCTCTTTTAATCGTTCTATTGCATGATCTGTTATTTTCATAGCTACCCTTACTCACCTTATCAAACACCCCTGAGAACGCCATATAAGCCTCACTACAGCACGTTTAGGTAGTACCCTGTAGGGTAGTATACCCCTGAGTTACTTGTCCGTACAGAGGCTTACAGGATCTTCTAGGTTATTACTAAATAGCGTCTGCCATACGTTTAGCAATACGTGTCATAGCTTTCTGGAATACCTTACCTGCTGGGGTCTTCTCATTCTGTAATTCTTCACTTAGCCAGTATTCAAAATCAAAGTTATTATCTATCATAGTATCAAAACTGACTACCATCTCCTTCTCAATCTTAGCTGCCAACGTTTTAGCCATCTTAGTAGAGTCTACTTGCTGTAGAGCTTCTTTAATAACTTTATCATTGAATTTACTTATTGCTTCATTTCTCATTGTTTATCTCTCTATATATTAATTAATCTTCTACCACTATACCATTAGCTTTACGATATTGCAACTCTAATTTCATAATAGGGCTACACCAATACTCATCATTTATAATAGCCTGAATATGAGCATCACTTAAAGTCTTTAATGTTTTATACTGTAACTCTTCATCTCCATTCTTACCATAAGTTCCCCAAGTGAAGCCTTCTCTGATCTCCTTAATATCAGCATCTAAGCCTATATTCATACATTTATAGGAGGCTTCTTCGTTAATACTTCTTCTTACATAAGCTAATCCTCCGTCTACCATGTATGTATAACCATTCTTATCTACGTGTGATCTGCAATCATGGGAATGATGAGATTGTAGTATAGTACCATCTGGTGTTTGTATAGCATTACGAAGTAGACTAATTGGTAGTTTATCTTGTTCTTCTTGTGTTAGTTTCATGTTAACCCTCCTCACTCTTAACTGATTTAAACACTAACCATCCTATACAAAGTATATTACCTAGTAATAATGCTCTCTCATACTCGCTCCATCTATAGATGTTAAAGTAATTCTCTAACTGTATAATGGATGCCATTAATGCTGTACAGATGTATGCTAACACAAACCATATAGCGAATGCAACTATTATATTTCTAATTTGTTTATACATTACTAATCTCCTTTACAAGTCATTAATATACCTTGCCAGTAATCTATTTCATACTTGGCGACTTGTGCTAGATAATCAAATGCCTCTTCTTTAGTGTGAGTATATAAGTAACTACCATCATTACTTATATTATCACTCCATTCATTTATTGCTATTTTATCATATACAGATTCACATACTTCCTTTAACTCTACACTTGCTTCTGCTGTATCTACTAACCATAGCTGTTTATACATCATATTACTCCATAAGCCTAAGAGCTTCTTTTACTATCCATTCATCCCTCAGTGGTAGATGACAACCTGTGTTACCATTCCAATCCTCGAACTCCTTATCATAGAAGTTTATAGGTTCTTTATACTCATTCTGTAACTCTACTAATCTATTAGCGTGATACTGCCACTCTGCATCGCTAATAACATTGTAATCGTAGATGTAATAGATACACGAATGTATCAGTAAGAGTTCCCGTGTTTTCTTAATTGCTTCTTTCATTTATATTCCCCTAGTACGTGTTTATCATTATCATCACCTAATCCATACTGTCTATTAGCTAGACGGTACATATTTAAATATATTTCTTCTGGCGTAGGTTTGTAATCGCCTTTGTATTGCTCAGGTATATTATCGTAATTGTGTACAGTTTTATTAAAGAAATCTTGAGATAGGTCATAGTCGCTTATTAATAATTCTGCAACAATACTATGCCAACGTTTTGATAGGTATTTACATTTATCATAAAAGTAGGTGACGTGTCCTTTACCAATAGTATACTTATCTGGAATATTGAAGTCATCTAATGTCTTGCCAGATTCAATAGCTTTTAATACGTGTGTGAATACTCTTGGTAATTCTCTGTATTCTGCTAATAGGTGTTGCTTGGTTAGTTGCTCTGGCTCTACAATATTAATACGTGTCATATTCTTCTCCTCAGTTAATTTCCACACATAGTACACCTTATAATAATATAAGTCAAGTACTATTTAAGGTTGACAGGTACATGAATAATCTGTATAGTGGCTTCACATTAATCAATCGGAGAATATTATGGGATACGAAACTAGACTACTTATTGGACGTTCTACTGCTCCTCATAAGGGTGTTAAAAAGGGAGATTACTTTCTAGATGAATATAATAATTTAGATAGAGAGTACATAAAAGGCGAGGATGGTGAATTTATTTATACAGATAGGATGGAATCTTATTTTATGATTTATGCTACCATAGACTTATGTAAAGTAGGTTGCTTACTACCTAATGAACTAAGATTTAATACTAATCCTGATAAACATGTGAATTATTGGTATGAAGGTGGTAAGGAGTGTATGGAAGACTCTTATGGTAAATACCCCTCTGTTGTTAAGTTAAACGTAGTATTAGACGCTATTAAAGAACTACAAGAAGAAAATGGAGATGAACCTTATAGACGTTTTGATTGGGCTATTGCTTTATTAGAAAGTATGTCTAAAGGTAAGGAAGAATTGGAAGTATTGTTGGTGGGGTATTAATATGAACACTAGAATACAGCAGGTAATGGACACATATAATTTCACTAGAAACTCTAATGTAGACGTAAGTGAGATTTTATATACATTAGAATCTTATAAGAAAGAAGTGGACGTGTATACAGATAATGTGATATACTCAATGAGTAAGCATATAGCTCAGTATTTACTAGATAATCTAGATCACTCTCCTTTATCTAGTAAACAAGCTAATCGTGTATTACACTTATCCAAGAAGCTATACAATCATGGTATGGGATCATGTTGGAGTGATAAGCCTGTAGTGATTAACTTATCTACATTGACTATTGAAGATGGAGTTACACGTTTATGTGCTGTAGCTGAGTTTGTAAGCAATCGTGGAGTTATGCTCCCTATTAAATTAATTAAATGAGGATTGAATGATGAACATCGTAGAAGAACTATATACACAACATACTCAACACCATTTAGATGTAGATATAGACATGTTCTATAAGGCTGCTGTAAGGATTGAAGAGTTAGAGGATGCACTATTATCAGTTGTAAGATATAACTCCAATTGGTCTATGAGTATGCCCGATGAAGATGTAGATGAAGTGGATAGACTTATAAAAGAAATAGAAACAAAGTAGGAGGAATATAATATGACACCAAATGAATTTAGACAGTGGAAGAAACAAGATTTCAACAACGCTTTACAGAAGCGTTGTGATACTGAGGGGCTTACTTTACATATTATTCCTCAAAACTCTGACACTACTCTTTATATCATTAATAATGAAGGTTATGCTTTACATAATAATGGTAATAGGATATGGTGGGACGAAGTTAATTTTAGAAGAGGATAAGATTATGATGATTATAGATGTAGGAGATGTGATTAAGTTAAAAGATGGAGACATTTATGAAGTTACGGGAGTTATTAGTGATAGAGAGTATGTTTACTTCTACCAAGAAGGTGATGAGGTCAGTGTAAGTTTTATAGAGGTAGATACCTTGTATAAACCTCAGTAATTAATTCCTGTATTTTACCATACAGGATTTTATATAAGAAAAAATCTGGGTAAAATATTATCCAAATATATTGGAGATTTATTATGAAAGTTAAATATTTATGGGTGTTACTACCTATTATAGCTGTATGGGTATCTAATTATATTCTATGGAATTTTGTTCCCACTCCTTCTACAGAGTGGTGGCACGGCCCAGCACTAATTACGTGTGGATTTTTACCCATACTTGGTTTGATACTAGCTCTGAAAGAAATGCGTAATGGATAAAGATTCTAGCGACCTAAAGCGTTTAATAGTAGAACAAGAGTCAGAGAAGCGTTCTCTCATTCAAGAGCTAATAGATGATGGTGTTATCAAACGTAAGCTGAGAGCCTCTAAGCAAGAAACTAATGAAGCTTATGGCTATGTACTAGACACTGGAGATAATGCTACTACAGCTCTATCCTTAGTATCTGAGAGGAATAATAAGCCTGAATGTTGGGTGGATACAGTGAAGCATTCTCCTGTCTATAAGAATATTATTGATTATAGCATTAAGAATAATATAGATCATCCAACATATACATTAATGAAGGATAAGAATGTATGGAATACAGGAGTTAAACGTAGTCTACGTGAGTCTACTACGTTAAGTAGCCTGTTGAACTCTTTAAGTGATTATGTTAATCTTACTAGACGTGTTGAGGATTTAGAGAATATTACAGGGGCATTAGTAGAACACGCTATTGTAACTGACAATAGATTAACTGAATTAGAGAATAATGTACAATCTGATAAAGAAAAGGCTTTACTTTTGCTAAAAGATGGGTATACTATATCTGAGGTTGCGGAAGTGACTGGAAAACATTACACTACAGTACGGAGATGGAAGAATGATTATAAGTAAACTAGATAACGGTAACGAATTAAGTTGTCGATCTAATTATGATAGTGGTACACATCTAGGTTTCAGTATTTCTCTT
>Ga0209094_1002182_pt1 | contig 10243 bp, 11 predicted proteins | sample COGITO_mtgs_1004_2_FD_184790 | JGI IMG/M metagenome (GOLD analysis project Ga0209094, IMG submission 184790) | Pelagic marine microbial communities from North Sea - COGITO_mtgs_100430 (SPAdes) (version 2) | ecosystem: Environmental > Aquatic > Marine > Epipelagic ...
TCTGTCAGGTTATACAGACAGGTCGGTACTGCTTACCGCCGACCGGTGGAGAGCCCGATGCCCTCGCTATGATTTGTTATTTATGATCTATATCACGAAATTGCGGCGCAACTCTATCATCGGCAAATGGCTGTTCTGTAAAGCTTTGTCGAACAATTGCTTCTTTTTTGCACAATTTTTAAAAGTCAGGAAGAGGGCATGGAATTGCTTATCAAACATCGTTCGTAGGCGATTTGCTCATATCCCATCGCAGGAAGAGGGCGGTCAGAATGGATGCTACATTGCGCTGCACTTCGGCGGCTTGAGAGGCTGCGAGCGGCGAGTAAATCCCGTATCATTGCCAGCCTGAATAAATGCCCTGACATCTGGCACCCCTCAATCCCCATTGGTAATCATATAAGGCGCACTATGCTGATCCTCTCCGGAAGCCCGGCCCTGTCCGCATTTCGTAAGGAAAAACTGCTCGAGTCCCTGAATGGCGTATCGGCCTTGTCGGCACGCTATGTGCATTTTGTGGAGCTGTCTGCGCCGCTGAATGCTGCACAACACCAGGTGCTGGAAGGTTTGCTTGAGTATGGCCCCAGTGTTGAAGAAGCCCGGGTTGAGGGGCCGCGTTTTGTGGTGGTGCCGCGCCCAGGCACCATTTCGCCTTGGTCTTCCAAGGCAACGGATATTTGTCATAACGCTGGCCTTACTCAGGTAGAGCGCATTGAGCGCGGGATTGAGTATCGCCTGGACGGGGAAGGTGATCGAGACACTCTGGCTGCCGCCCTGCATGACAGAATGGTAGAAGTGGTGCTGCCCGAGCTGGATGCCGCCGCCACCTTGTTTACCCATCACCAGCCACGGGAATTGACGACCGTGGATATTCTTGGCGGAGGCCGCGCGGCGCTGGAAACTGCCAATGGTGAGTTGGGGCTGGCGCTGGCTGTGGATGAGATTGAATACTTGGTAGAGCAGTTTATCGCGTTGGGGCGTAACCCGTCCGATGCGGAACTGATGATGTTTGCCCAAGCCAATTCCGAGCACTGCCGCCACAAGATTTTCAATGCGGATTGGACTATTGACGGTGAAGAGCAAGATCTGAGCCTGTTCGGGATGATCCGTAATACTTACAAGCATTCACCAGACGGGGTGCTGAGCGCTTACAGCGATAATTCCTCGGTGGTGGCCGGCCCGGTGGCAGACCGCTTTTTCCCGGTGCCGGGCAGCCAGCAGTATCAGTTCGTCAACGAACCGGTACATATGTTGATGAAGGTAGAGACTCACAATCATCCCACGGCGATTGCACCGCATCCGGGGGCGGCCACCGGCTCTGGCGGTGAAATCCGTGATGAGGGAGCGACAGGTCGCGGCTCTAAGCCCAAAGCTGGCCTAAACGGTTTTTCCGTGTCCAACCTGAATATTCCCGGTTTTGGTCAGCCCTGGGAGCAACCGTACGGCAAACCTGGGCGCATTGCCTCAGCGCTGGATATCATGATCGAAGGGCCGGTTGGTGCGGCGGCCTTTAATAATGAATTTGGCCGTCCGAACCTGTGTGGTTATTTCCGCACCCTGGAAATCAGTGCTCCGGGCGTTAACGGCGATGAGGTGCGCGGCTACCACAAGCCAATTATGATCGCCGGTGGCCTAGGTAACATTCGCGACGGCCATGTGGAAAAGAATCTCATTCCCGCCGGTGCCAAGATTATTGTGTTGGGTGGCCCGGCCATGTTGATCGGGCTGGGGGGAGGGGCGGCAAGCTCCATGGCCTCGGGGCAGTCTGCGGAAGCCCTGGATTTTGCCTCGGTGCAACGTGAGAACCCGGAAATCGAACGGCGGGTGCAGGAAGTGATCGATCGTTGCTGGGCTCAAGGGGACGATAACCCGATTGTGTCCATTCACGATGTGGGCGCTGGCGGTTTGTCCAACGCCTTGCCTGAACTGGTACACGACCATGATATGGGTGCCAAGCTGGAGTTGCGCAAGGTGCCCAGTTCTGAGCCCGGTATGAGCCCGGTAGAAATTTGGTGTAATGAGGCTCAGGAGCGGTATGTGTTGGCGGTGATGCCAGAAGACGTGCCCGGCTTCGACGCCATCTGCCAGCGTGAACGCGCACCCTATGCGGTACTGGGTGAGGCGACGAATGAAGAGCACTTGACCGTCAGCGATGAACATTTTGGCAAGGCGCCGGTGGATCTGCCCATGGATCTGCTGTTCGGCAAGCCGCCGAAAATGCTGCGCAGCTTCGAGCGCGAAGACTTTGTGCGCCAGTCGTTCAGCACCGAAGGTATTGACCTCAAGGATGCCAGTGAGCGGGTCTTGCGTTTGCCCTCTGTGGCCTCCAAGAGCTTCTTGATCACCATCGGGGATCGCTCCATTACCGGGCTGGTGCACCGTGATCAAATGGTTGGCCCTTGGCAGGTGCCGGTGGCTGATTGTGCGGTAACCGCGACCGGTTTTAACCCCAATGCAGAGGGCAAAACCACTGGCGAGGCCATGGCCATGGGGGAGCGTACCCCAGTGGCATTGGTGGATGCGGCGGCGTCTGGTCGTATGGCGGTGGCCGAATCAATCACCAATATTGCCGGTGCACACCTGGGCGACCTGGGCCAGATCAGTATGTCGGCCAACTGGATGGCAGCGGCGGGCCACCCGGGTGAAGACCAGGCCTTGTTTGATGCGGTGAAAGCGGTGGGTATGGATCTATGCCCGCAGCTGGGCATTGCCATTCCGGTGGGTAAGGACTCGCTATCCATGCGTACGGTGTGGAACGATAAGGGCATCGATAAAAGTGTGACTGCGCCCATGTCGCTGGTGATTTCTGCATTTTCCACGGTCACCGATATCGACCTGACGGTGACCCCGGAACTGAAAACTGGCGTGGAGAGTGAGTTGCTGCTGTTGGATCTGGGCCGTGGCCAGAATCGTATGGCTGGCTCTGCTCTCGCACAAGTGTACGGCAAGGTCGGTGACATTGCCCCGGACTTGGATGATGCCAAAGACCTGATTGCCTTTTTCGAAGTGACTCAACAGTTGCTGGCTGAGCGCAAACTGCTGGCTTACCATGATCGTTCCGACGGCGGCCTGTTCACCACACTGGTGGAAATGGCGTTTGCTGCCCGTACCGGTTTGGATATCACCTTGGATCATCTGGCCGGTGATACGCCGGAAGCCATTGCGGCCCTGTTTAGCGAAGAGCTGGGTGCCGTGTTGCAGGTTGAAAAAGCCCAGGCCGACGCGGTGATAGCGCGCTATGCGGAAGCCGGGCTGGGCCAGTGTGTTCATTGTATAGGCCAACCTGATGGCGACGATGTTATCCGTCTGCGCCTGGGCGGCGGTACTTTACTGGAATCTCCGCGCCGGGAGTTGCAGCGTATCTGGGCAGAAACCAGCTACCAGATTCAGTCTTTGAGGGATAACCCGGATTGTGCTCGCCAGGAATTCGATGCCATTGCGTATAGCAATGGCCCTGGCCTGAACGTGCGGCTGACCTTCGATATGACGGAAAACCCCGCGGCCCCGTTCATCAATACGGGCAGCAAACCGCAAATGGCCATCCTGCGCGAGCAGGGCGTTAACGGTCAAACTGAAATGGCTGCAGCATTTGACCGTGTGGGCTTCTCCGCCGTTGATGTGCACATGAGTGATTTGCTCGAAGGCCGTGTGAAGCTGGATGATTTCAAGGGCCTGGTGGCCTGTGGCGGTTTCTCCTACGGCGATGTGCTAGGTGCTGGCGGAGGCTGGGCCAAGACGGTGCTTTATAATGAAGAGATGCGTGAAGCTTTTAATCGTTTCTTCTTCCGTGAAGACACCTTTGCGCTTGGGGTTTGTAATGGCTGCCAGATGCTGTCGCATTTGAAAGATTTGATCCCCGGTGCTGAGCACTGGCCGCGTTTTGTGCGCAACCTGTCAGAGCAGTTCGAGGCGCGCACCTCCCTCGTGGAAGTGCAGGACTCTCCCTCCATTCTGCTGCAAGGCATGGCCGGTACGCGAATCCCCATTGCGGTAGCCCATGGGGAAGGCCGTGTGGAGCTGGCGGATGATGCATTGAATCGCAATCTCGAGCAGCGGCTGGTGAGCCTGCGTTACGTGGATGGCTTGGGGAATCCGGCGCAACAATACCCGGCCAACCCCAATGGTTCGCCACAGGGTGTGACCGGTTTTACCACCACTGACGGCCGTGTCACTATTATGATGCCGCATCCGGAGCGGGTGTTCCGTGTGTTGCAAAATAGCTGGATCCCGGATGACTGGCGCGGCCATGAAAATGGCCCCTGGTTGCGGATGTTTGCCAACGCCCGGAAATGGGTAGGATGAACATCGGTTAAAAGCTAAAGTGAAATCAGAGTAGAAGGCGGAAATGGGGTGACCCTTTCCGCCTTTTTTATGTTCTGTTCGGGCCTTGAGCCAGTCCCTGTCTCCGCTCAGAATCTAACGTGGTTTGATGGCGTGTTGCCGTCAGTGTCCCGTACCTCAGCCCGTTGTATTTCCATGCCTGAAAAAGCTTTGGGCGCTTGGAGCCGCAGAAGGCCTGCAAAACTGGGCCTGTGCCCAGCGATTTTGTGCAGCGCCGTCGTATCAGTGCGGTCAGGCAGCAGAGTGACACTTGGCGACTGGATGCGCTGTGTGCCGCGTTTCGGCTGGGGGGTGAGCATCCGCTATGTGGCAGTGACACCGATTGAAACGCTGATTAAATGCCGGGCGCAGATTACCGGGCAGGAGGGGGCGGAAATTTTGTAGAAGGCGGTATCTGGCATGGCGACATCCAGGCCGTTCACGCGCAAGGCATTTGGCTGACGCCTAAGAGTTTGGGGTAACGTATGACGAAAACAACCTATCATTTTCGAGATATTCGTGTGGCGGAAACGCCCGAGCCTTCCCCTCGTGCCCAGCTGCATCGTCAGCTGGGCCAGGAGCTGGCGGGCCTTAATGAACAGGTGCTACGCCTGGATGCATCGCAGGCCAAGTTGCAGGATTACATAGCTCAGGTGCAGCTATTGCGACAGACATTGCAGCAGGAAGGGCAGCGCGATTACAGCCAGGTATTGCAGCGCGTGCTGGCCGGGGAGGCGAGTGGCGATGATGTGACCGATCTGGTGGATTTTGAGATTCTTACCGGTAAGGCGTCACCGCTTTCCCCACCGCTGGAATTGTGGCTGGATGGCGACTGCGTGCGCGGGCGTGCCACCTTCGGTCCGGTGTTTCAGGGGCCACCAGGACGGGTGCATGGTGGCGTGCTGGCACTGGCATTGGATATGTTGATGGCCAAGACGCAGGATTATGTTCGCCAGCTCGGCATGACCGGTACCCTCAATATTCGCTATCTGGCGGCCACTCCGTTGAACACGCCAGTGGATTTCGAGGCCCGGTTGGTTTCTCTGGAGCGCCGCAAATTACGCTGCGAAGGCAGTGTCTGGGTGAATGGCGTGCAGTCAGTGTCGGCGGAAGGTGTCTGGATTTCAGCCCACGGTGAATATGAGTTGAAACCGGAGTGGGGTGAGTTGAAAGTGTAAAGCTGGAACCGGTGCTGGCGGGTAAATTATTCGGCATTGATTGCCGATTGTGCTTGCGGGGCGACGTTTGGCGTAACGAATGATAATCAGGAGGAGGCCACAATGGAGGAGCTGCATTACAAGCTGTGTTTCTATGTGCCCGTTAGCCATGTTGAGCAGGTGAAAACTGCGATCTTCGAAGCGGGAGCAGGGCACTTGGGCGATTATGACTGTTGCAGCTTTCAGGCTTTGGGGCAGGGGCAGTTTCGTCCCTTGTCAGGGAGTAAGCCTTTTTTGGGTGAGCAGGATCAGGTGGAAGTGGTGGAAGAATACCGCGTGGAAACGCTTTGCCTTGCGTCGTGTTTGCAAGCGGTGATTAGCGCTCTGCGTCTGTCTCACCCCTACGAAGAGCCTGCCATTGACTTGTGGAAACTGGAGCGGTTGCCCGGCACACACTGAGGGTGGCCGGGTTCGTGTCATTCGTCTTTAGGGCGGCGTTTGAGCGGCTGGATGTCTTGGGTGCGAACGGGGAAATCGTTGCGCTCCAGGTCGTCGATATAAAATCGCAAGGTGCGACCGATGGTAGGAAACGCCAGTTCATCCCAGGGGATGTCATCCAGGGAAAATAGGCCGGCGTCACTGCTTTCTTCCCCGACGCCGTATTTACCGTCTTCCACGTCACCAAGAAAGAAAACATACACCTGATTGATATGCGGTAAATTGAACACCGTATACAAGTCGCCAATGGCCACCGTGGCGCAGGCTTCTTCCCACGTTTCCCTGGCCGCCCCCTCCTGCAGCGTTTCCCCATTTTCCATATAACCAGCCGGAAGCGTCCAATAGCCTTTGCGTGGCTCAATGGCGCGCTTGCAGAGCAGCACTTTACCTTCCCATATGGGTACAGCACCCACCACGATCTTGGGGTTCTGGTAATGGATCGTCTCGCAATCCGGGCACCAGTAGCGGGGGCGGTTATCCCCTTCAGGGATACTGAATTGCAGGTTGGGATTGCCACAATGGCTACAGAATTTCATGAAAAACTCACTGTGAGGGGTATTTAACGCCCCGGAAGATATCGCCTCAACGCAAATCATTCATTTGGGGTATGGATGATTTGACAATAGCTTGTATAAAATTAAAGTGGCATTATTTGTGATGCACGCCACAATTTTACGAATATTTAAGGTGTCGCAGTTAGAGCCAGTGCTCCTGAAAAACGGTGGTCATAGACTAGCGATCCTGGTTAATAGAAGCCAGCAATGCGACATGACCCGTTTGGTAATGTAAGATGGCGGCATTTCTAAGCCCCTTGGCCATGAACTTGGGGAAGGGACATTGATTGGGGAAGGTACATTGATATGGATGTGTCGATGGCGCACAGGACCCGTGACGAGAGTAAAACCTATTTGGTGGTTTCGCATTGCAACAATCTTGCAATTCGGCTTTTAGCGAAATCAATTGAAAACCAGCGTGGGGTATCCTGCACAGCAATCAGCCGTGAAGATCTTTTCTGTGATCAGATTCAGGATGACTTGGTTCTCATCAATGTGCTGGACTTCTCCACTCCGGAAATCGAAAAATTGCTTGGTCGTATCCAGGAGCGCATGCCTCTGTGTCGGGTTATTCTGGTTAATGCAGATCGAAGCGATAATATTTTTTTCTTGCTTAACTGGCCGGTGGTTAAAGGGGTCATCTACCAGCAGGATAGCGACGCGCTTATTTCCAAGGCGTTGGATGTGGTTTGCAAGGGGCGTAGCTGGTTCCCGCGCAGTTACATGGATTATCTGGTCCGTCACCGCAAAACCCCCACCCGATGTGGGCATATCTTTGAAAGCCTCACGAGCCGTGAACGGCAAATGCTGGACCATGTGGTGCGAGGCATGAGCAACCACGAAATCGCTGATGCGATTTGCCTGAGTACACATACGGTGAAGGCGCATTTGCAAAGCCTGTATCGCAAGGTGGGGGTGAAAAGCCGGGTGGGCGTGATGCGCTGGGTGCATGAAAACCACTTGGAAGAGAGCGGAGAGTAATTATGCGTCGGCTGCGATTGGCATGGAGCCATTCACGTACAGCCTTCTCGCACTTTCCGGTATAGCGATCACCTTGAACAAAAGGAATATTGGGGGCGGTGGCGAGCCAGGAATCACCTTGTAGCACGTCGGCGGTGTTGTTTACGTTGGGCTCATTCACGGTGGCCGTGGAGCCAGTCAGGTTGTTCTGGATGGTGGCAACGTTACCCTTACTCACAATGTCGATATTGGCGGTCATCATGCGGGCGTTGTTAGCTTGGCTGACGTTGGCATTGTGGGTTTGGTCCTGATCTGGGTAACCGAAACAGCGTTGAGGTTAGCGGATTGCGTCACACCGGCGTTATTGCCGACCCCGTATTGGGTAATGGCGGCGCGGTTGTAATCGCTGTCTTGATCGAGCGTGATTGTATTATTGCCCCCTTTCTGGAAGATACCGGCATAGTTTCCAGCACCGTATTGGCTCACCATCACGAGGTTTTCCCTGCTGAGTTTGATAATGTCGGCCTGGTTGGCGTAACCCTTTGGCTGAGGTAAGGCGGTAAGGCTTAGTTCCTCCTGTTGGAGAGTGGCGGTGTTCCTTCCCCGCTGGGTTATGGTGGCACCGACATCTGCAGCACCGTCCTGGTTAATATCCGTTCTATTTCCACTGGGTATTTCATTGAAAAATGAAAGGTCGGTAGCGTTCGCCTGTGCCATCAAAATCAACAAGAGTCCGGCAAGTAAAAGGCGAGCTGTGGCGCCCCCTGTCATCATGGTTACCCCTGATAATTAAATCTAATACATTCAGTTTTACGCGATTTTTCCTGCAGTGAAATTCGCCATTGGGGCCGAATTTATCAGCGTTCTACTAGTCGGTTGGGTAATGAAAAGCGGAGCGATTGCGCACTTTGGTTAATGGGTTTTCAGGAAAAACGCCGGAATGCGTATGGTGTAGGGGGGGTGAGAACCCGTTGGCAGTTGGTTCGTTTGGCGTAAGCCAAAGGCTTGCCGTGTCCCAAAAAGGGGTGCGGGTTTGTGACCGATGGTCGGCAATGGGCTTTGACAAGGCTTGCTCAGGGCGCCTGGGCTGTTCAAACTACCGTTTGAATTTGTGAATTGGAGAAGGGTGTGCTTGAGCAGCTCAGGCAGCGTTTGCCGGATTACAGACGCATAGAATTGCCGCTGGCCTTACCTGAGGCCGCTGTTTTGATGCCGTTAGTGGATGAGCCTGATCCTCAGATCATCCTGACGGTTCGCTCCAATTCCATGCCCACTCATGCCGGCGAAGTGGCCTTTCCTGGAGGCAAGCGGGATCCGGGTGACAAAGATTTGTTGATGACGGCTTTGCGTGAAAGTGAGGAAGAAGTCGGGCTGTCACCGGATTATGTGGATGTACTTGGGCAGTTATCTCCTTTGGCGTCCCGTTATGGCATGAAAGTGACGCCTTTTGTGGGCATTGTTCGTCCTGAGGCCCAGCTGCAAGCGGAGCCAGGCGAGATTGATACGATTTTTCAGGTCCCCTTGCAGTTTTTCCTGGATGAGATACCAGAGCTTTCCAGCCCTATCGATGTGTTTGGTCGCCAGTTCCGTATTCCCAGCTATTACTATGAAGACAAGCGTATTTGGGGGCTAACTGCCTTCATGATTCTGGACTTGATCAACCATGTTTATGACACGGGCATTGAGTTCGAAGTGAAATAACCCGCCGCCGGGCATCAGAAAAAGGGGAAAAGCATGATTTATAAGATTGGTGAGCGTCGCTTAGAGCAACGTGGTGGCGGCCACTGGATAGCGGATAACGCCACCGTCATAGGCTCGGTGATCATGGAAGCCAACAGCAGTATCTGGTTTAACGCGGTGCTGCGAGCGGATAACGATGTCATAGAAATCGGTGAGAATACCAATATTCAGGACGGTGCCGTGTTGCACGTGGACCCCGGCGTGCCCATGAAACTGGGTAAGGATGTGACAGTGGGGCACAAAGTCATGTTGCATGGCTGCACAGTGGGTAATAACAGCCTGATCGGTATTAATGCGGTGGTGCTCAACAAGGCTGTCATTGGCAATAATTGTATTATTGGCGCGAACTCGCTAGTGCCGGAAGGTATGAAGATTCCCGATAATTCCCTGGTTATGGGGTCACCTGCCAAGGTGGTGAAGGAAATTGGTGAGGGGCATAAGGCCATGTTGACCATGGGTAGCATGCACTATGTCGCCCACGCGAAAGAGTTTGCTCAGCACCTGGAGGTGGACGAGCGGTTCCATGACTGAAAGGCAACTGGTGTCGCCGTGTGTGTCGATTTGCGCATTGGATGAAGATGATATCTGTGTGGGCTGCTTCCGTACCGGTGGAGAGATTTCCATCTGGGGGTTGCTCTCGGATGATGAAAAGCGAGAAGTGTTTCGCCGGATTGACCAGCGCATGAATGGCGAACCAGCCCCCTGCGTAGTGCGTAAGGAGAACGATAAATGACGACCGAGATTGGTAGCCAGGAGCCTGTCCAGCCTGTTGTCGGCTTGGCGTTAGGCAGTGGCTCGGCCCGGGGGTGGGCTCATATTGGCGTTATTCAGGCACTGGATGAGATCGGCGTTCATCCTCAGGTGGTGGCGGGTACTTCTATTGGCGCCTTGGTGGGCGGCGCTTATGTAACGGGTTCGCTCAACGCCTTTGCCGATTGGGTCGAGTCCCTGACGGTAAAAGATGTATTTGGTTTGCTGGATATCAGCTTTTCCGGAGGCATGGTAAAAGGGGAAAAG
>Ga0209094_1002191_pt1 | contig 10222 bp, 10 predicted proteins | sample COGITO_mtgs_1004_2_FD_184790 | JGI IMG/M metagenome (GOLD analysis project Ga0209094, IMG submission 184790) | Pelagic marine microbial communities from North Sea - COGITO_mtgs_100430 (SPAdes) (version 2) | ecosystem: Environmental > Aquatic > Marine > Epipelagic ...
ATGAAAGCATCTTCATGAACTGAGTCCAAAAAATTCATGACCATTGAATCAAGAGGAGGATTATCTCTCATTATGATAGCATCAAAACCTGCCAAAGGTAATCGAGAAGATTTAAACTCAGCTTTTCTATAAAAAGATTTAATATCACCAGGTATCTTAATGTTTTTCTTCAAGACGTGACAGAAAGCGACACTTATGCTATCCCTCATCGTTAAATTATTTTTAGTTGTATAAGCAACAGTATGCCCTCTAGAGGAAAACTCATGTATTAATCTTAACGTCGAATCAAATTGCGGTTCAACTCTAGACCAATGGTACATTATAAAGCAAACTTTCAAAATAACCTCCGTTTACTCTAGTGTTCTAATCACTTACTTTCGTCAATAAAATCCTATCATAAACTTAATACTTCATTAAACGGATTGAGACAAGCCTAAATCCTCTCTTATTTATTTAACATTTATGAATTTAAAATGGATGGGTTCTTTTTGATAGAGGATAAATTTCACCCCTAATTTATACAACCAAGGCCAACAAATCCTAGCTTCCGATAAGAGATGTTATGAAACTTTAGGATGGTAAAACCATTTTAACTTGAGACTAAACCCCTTACAGACAATGCATTCCTAAGTGCTTTTGGTTCACGATCTGCAACAAGTAGAAGCGATATTGCAGCTTCGTCTGGAACTCTTGCTCCTTGCTCCCATTTTTGAAGAGTGCTCAATGGAACTCCGATAAAACTTGAGAAAACAGATTGACTCATCTTATTTTTCTCACGTATTCCTTTTATAGCAATAGGAGCAAGACTTATTGAAGTTGGCACTCCATCAGTATGCACTGATTTGAGAATGGCATCACAACTTTTTTTAAATCGTGGTCTGATATTTTCAACATCCATCGTATTTCCTCTCTAATTCCAAGACTACAAGTTTTAGGTATTTCATTTCATCTTTATTCAAATTATCTTTTTCATTTTTTGCGTAGAGATAAATAAAAACAACAATCAACTCATCACGTGAATGCCAGTAAATTAATCTGCACCCGCCTCGTTTACCTTTGTTATTTAATTCAAATCTACGTTTATATGTTTTTCTAAATAGCTTTGACTTACTTAAAATATTTTCTTGAATCGCATTTTCAATTTTTCGTTTCCCTTCAAGGCCTAAAATCCCAACAAAATCCTTTGTTAAATCTTTATCGAATTCTATAAATGTAATAGCTGTGTTCTTCAATATTCTATCACCCAATGGGTTACAATCATAACCCATTGGGTGATAGAGTCAAGGATGGAGATTAAATTCCAGTAAGAGATGTTATGAAAAAAATTCTATAAAAGGTGGATGGGTATTTGCTTCCTGTGGCTTGGCTCAAGGAGCTCTTCACATCCCACCCTTACTGTAAAACCCTACATCTAATAAGTTTTACACATTAAGTCCTCAAATAATGCTTTGTGATATCCTCTCTAAAGTGGCCCATCTCAACACTCACAGTAGTTAACGCCACACGGTGCCCCATTCCACCAGAGGTAAGCTCCTCCATTCTATTCTGTGCATAGTTATGACGTAGGCCATGACTTCCAGTATATTTCATACCTGCTGATTCAGCAGAACTTTTCAAGGCTGATCTATACAGATCTCTTTCATATCCACGAGCTACATGTAAACGCTCATTTTCCTTAACGTATTTCTCTACCTTTTCATAAAGTTCTTTAGGCACACGCAAATCCCTCTCCAAACCACCTTTAGCATCACCTTTTTGAAGATGTATAACTCCAACCTCTTCACCTCGATACTCTTGAATCCCTCCAAGTCTTTTCTCATCAATCAGCGAAGCTTCATTCACCCTTGCTCCTGACTCCAATTGTATCGAAGCAACCAAACGATGTTCTTCTTTTTCTAAACCATCCACAACAGCTTTAGCATCACTATATGACCTCGCCTCAACTCCTTTCTCTAGATGTTCTTTTGCATAATCACGAGAAAAATCTTTCCCTTTATCGATGATCCTTAGGTCTTTCTCGATTCCTTTATTCTCAAAATATGTTTTTAACACCCCTTCCATTTTAGTTAAGTGGCCTTCAATATTTGCGTAATGCTCATATTTAATTCCCTCCTCAACTTTAATTTTTAGAAATTCCTGAACCTTTCTGACACCAAAATCTTGAATGTTATCAACTTTCTTTTCATCTAAAAATTTAGCAAACGACCTCATTGTGGCATAAGCATTTTTATAATGACCTTTTCCATGGAACCCAGTCTCCTTAGCAACTTCATGAGCCCCATACTTCTGGCCTTCATCCTTTAATCTTTCTCTAACTTCGCCAGATGCATCTTTCTTCGAAGATCCAAACTGAACCACTCCAGACTCCTTGATGGCATAATTTAATTGCCTTTCAATTCGTCCTATTTTTTTTGAACTACCCATGCCGATCGGGTTAAAATGTGTTAAGCCACCTAGATTTTAACCCGACAAAGCGGGTCTCTTTCGAGTTTTTAAATCAGCTAATCGGGCGGTACCCACAATTCACAGATCCCTTTTTACATGAAGGTCATGATCATTAATGTCTGATAAGACAGGGGGATTTTACGCATTCTCCATCGGTTTTTGTTCTTCTAACAGGTTCACTCCTGCAAAAGCTTGTCATCGCTTTAATACTCTCCCACATAAAAAATAATGCCCAGCGTACTGCTCATTATTCCCTAAGGGGAAAGGCCCAAGTTCCCTTGCCGACTTCTCAGTCTTAAGCACCTCTGTGCTATCACCACCTCCTCGTGGTACGTTAATGTCTATCAACATTTCTCAGGATACGTCTACCCTTCCTACTCTTAGGCCTCTGTAGGCGAAGCAGTGTCTTCTTAAACCCGACACAAAAAAGGCCTTTCATTGATGTTTGTTTTGACCTACAAATCCCAACTATATCTATATTTATTCAGCTATAAATCAAAGCTATATCACCTTCTAGTGTTTGCATAAAACTACAAACATGTCATCGAGGGATAATGACTTTCACGGCTCAAAAATTAAACAGTAAACCTTTGCTAAGCAAAAATCTAAAGCGAGTAAACTAACCGATCTAACTAAGTTTTTCCTCTCTAAAGAGCACACCATAAGGTGTAACAGTCCTTTTATGATAGGTTCCTACCCAGATGTATCAAGACAAAACACTCGCATAGCTCCTGTCATTACAATATGTACCATATTGCAATGACAGGACCACTACCATAATATTACTACACCTACGTTAGTTTGTCACATTTAATTATTGCTTATGCAACAATTAAATGCAACAAACTAACTACGGTTCAATGCAACAGATGGTGCTAACGCACCCTGTTTCATTAAAAATTATTCACTCGTTCTACTCGTTCATGAAAAACTCTGACCTCCTCGATTTCATCTCGTCAGTCACCAGCTCCGCTGGACGACTCAGCTTCCCTGAAGAGGAAGCTGAAAAAAGATATTTGAATTATTACACTTCTCTGACAAGAAGTGAAAAAATACTAATTCATAAAATAAAAATATCCATTTTTGAGAAACTCAAAAACAAACGAATGGACAAAAATAAGAGTTCACTTTTTGATAAGCTAAAGAAAAATATTTTAAAACCACAGGAAGAAGAATTAGAAATTCTAGATTACATATCTTTGATTTTGGCTATCGTCGAAGCCAAAAGTTTAGAAACTGAGAACATAAACGTTCGAGATCACGCTCACCTGGATGACCCAACAAAGGAACTTCCAGACTTCGAAGAAGCAAGACTCCAAGAATTCTTATCAGAACGTCACTCAGGGCCTCGAAAAGCCACGCAGGAGATCATTCTCCTTCACCAAGGACTGATTAGGCGAATGATAGCTCAAAAGGCTTCTCCGAGGAAAATAGCCACTTTCCTTAAGAAAGAACATGGGGTCACGATATCTCACACAACGATATATAGAAATTTGAAGCTAATCTTCAAGGAAAAGAATTAATCATCACTTTGGAGTGTGGCCTTGGCCACAGAAAGGCTGGGATGAGAAGAGCTCCTTGAGCCGAGCCAACAACAAGAAAATTACCCATCCCATTTTAAAGGGAAAAGGAGGGGGAGCCCGAAGGGGGGAACCTTGGTTCCCCGTATTTTTAGAAGATACTTATTTTGTTTCTTGTTTTTACTCTTGTTTTCGCGCGCGCGAATAATAAGTAAGAACCCCTCTAACTATAACGTTTGATGACTAACTATAACGTTTGATGACTATTTATAACTTTTAACTATAACGTTATAGTTAAAGGTTGTAATTGATCATAATATGTTATAGTTGCATCTATAACACACAAAAAAAACGTTATAAATGGAAGTTATAGACACCTCGCCTAAAGACCCTACCAAACCAGAAATAACTAGCCCAGATAACTGGAAAGTCACAAAAGCCAATAGCCTAGCTCGTGCTATAACAAAGTTATCTGTGATAGAGAGAAATGTTCTAACAACTGCCATATCAAAGATAAAATCAACAGAAAAAGTACTTTCTAATCCATATAGATTCACAGCGAGTGAATATTGTGCTCAGACTGGCGTAGAACCTCATTCAGAATTAAAGAAACACCTTCGAGAAGCTCTAATAAAACTAAAAAAAGCTACTATAATTTTTAGAGATGAAGACTCTAAGTTTGAAGACATAGATGGCTACATTACAAAAGCCCGTATCTGGGACAATGATAACTACGATATCTATTTCAGCGAAACCTTAACTTCTTTTCTCCTAGTAAATCAAAACTTTGTTAGCTATACGGCAAAATTTGCTACACGATTTAAATCTCAATATTCAGGTCCAATGTATGATCGAGCGAAATCCTTTTTAGGAAAAAAGAACAAATTCACTGAAGTTTTATCTATCCAGGAATTTAGAGATATTGTTTGCGTAAAACAAGATATATTCCCACTTTATGCAAATTTAAAAGACAGAGTTATTTCAGTAATCGTTAAAGACTTAGATAAAAGTAGTGATATATCTATGTCTTATACTCCTTTTAAAAATGGAAAAAAATATGAATGGATTGAATTCGTTTACAAACACTCTCCACCATCGATAGATAACTTAAAAGAAAAGAAGAAATCTAATCTTATCGATGATCATTTTCCCTCAGATGAAGAAGACACCAAAGCCGCATCTATTAAGAAAAAGCTGGAGAATCTAGGAATGAAACATATTTCTTCATATTTAAAACAAGGAATTACTTTAGAGGACTTTAACGAAACTCTTGAGCGTGGAGATATAGAATATAACAAAAGCAATCTCCCCCTGCTCATACACAGAGTAAAATCTTTGATAGAAGAGAGAAATGAGACAAACAAACCCACCACTACTACAACGGAACCAGATTTATCATACGAAAACAAACTTTATTGGGAAGAAAATTCATCCCTATACAACAGTGAACTACTTCCAAGCTCATCGTATATTCAAGTAAAATCAGGAGGCCTTATTAACTGGAATAGCATAAATTTCGTAGAAGAACTTATTCCGTTTCTAAAAGAAATAGATACAGAAGATCAAAGAGAAATAAATATCTACAGCTTAACCGCAAGACATTGGACTTCTGGCCAAAAGCCAGCGATGGTACTAAACAGGATAAGAAATGCCCAAGATGAAAACCTATATACTAAATGGAGCACAGACTCCATGAGGAAAAACAAGACCAATCCCGAGTATATTAAATTCTTTATGATCGGACGAGCTTATAAAGAAAACCCTGAATTATTACATTCAATATTTAATGAAATTTATGGCGATAACTGGGAAGTCGAAGCCAAGTCAAAGTTAGAAAGCAAAGGAATAAACACCAATTTTGGATGAACAAAAAACTATCGTTTAGCTGCTATAAAAAACAAAATACAATTAATAAATACGGGGGTATTTCATGAAAGTTCTAGAAGAAACAGAGACTCAATTCCTAAAACTTAGGTTATCGTCAGTTATTATCCTGTCCTTCATACTGATCACAACTGGCTCAATGAGTGCAGTTCTAGGGTTTGCTTATGGATACAGGTTCTATATTGAAGAGAGAGAAAGACAAGGAACTGAAGCAGAATTTTACGAAGCTAAAATTGTAGATAAGGATGAAATCCCTAGTTTTTACTAGGGTTTTCATATGGTAAAAATTGGCTTCTGATAATAAGCTTTAAGAAAATATGTAGTTATTAATAAATACTTTAACCTATTCATTGAGAAATATTTTCCTTTACATAGGTACCTATTGCCTAAAATAAAACACATGCCTACACTATACAGAGATGGAAACCTTAAGGTCTGTATGTACAGTAACGATCATAGTCCTCCTCATTTTCATGTTTTAACACCAGACGAAAGAGCTTCTGTCACAATTGAAGGGCTTCAGATTTTAGCTGGGGAATTATCAAACAAAACTATGAATAAAGCTAAAAAGTGGGCACAAGATCATAAAGTTGAACTAACACAAAAATGGGAGGAGATAAACGGATGAATGACTACCCTAAAATTTTAAAATTAAACATTTGTGCTGGTGAATGCTTAGGAATTCAGTTCGATACTAGATCTGAAAACAACTGGTATTCAGTTAGGTTAAAAGACCTCATCACAAGGAATAAGTATCTAAGACCTCTGCGGAAGGATAATAACTTCTACAAAGCAGAAATAGAAGAGTTTGGAGGAGCTATCGAATGGAAACTATCGTCAGGCGAAGTTGGAATTGGTGGTGATCAACTTTATTCATTAGCTCTAATTCAATCTGGTGAAGCCGAATCGTCAGAAGCATTCGCCTTACAAAACTGGAAGGTAGAAGAAGGTTTTACTAATGCCCAAATAGCCCAAGAACTTGGCGTTTCAGAGAGAACCATCGTTAATTATCTCAAGGACCCAAGCTCAATGCCAAAGCATATGCTTTTAGCCATAGATGGATGGAGATTTAATAAGCATAAACATGCTGGGATGGTTTCTTAATCTCTAGCAGATAAATATGGTGGACGCATACTAAAACATGATATTGTCTATCTTTTTTCATGATAGAACATCAAAGTAAAAGTATTGATTTAATGACCACCGAAGAAATCCTAGAATACCTTTCAAAAGAAAGGTATTCTTCCATTATATCTATTGGTGTACTTAAAGGTAATAGAAATAACGCTCTAGAAGTCAATGGATGCTTTAACGGAAAAGATGATGAAATAGATGTTTTAATAGATGAGCTTCTTCTTAAAATAAAAAATTTATCAGACCAATTTAATTGAATAAAAATTGCACATAAAGCTTAATTTACGATAATCGAATCAGACCTGACCTTTGTAAAAATTTGCTTCCGATAAAGTCCATTATGAAACTTTTGCGTAGTTTTTACAAATGCTTAAGTAATTTTATTTGGTATTTTTAGATTAATTTATCTCAATCATAAAAAGCGTCGCTGTGCTTTGATTCTTTTATAGATCGAATCAAATAATTAGTAATTTCTGAAGTCTTACTAGGTTGACTGATGAAAGAAGGTAAAAAGCGTGGCTTATTCACCAAGTCTCGATCAACAAGCTCATCCAATAACTCTAAATATCGAAAACTAGTCTTTCCCACATAAAGATTACTAATATCTACACCTTGGTCAATATAACTCAAAGCCTTTCTAAAACCCTTTAAATACAAATGATCCTTTGTAAATCCACCGCCACGATAAACTCTAGCGACAAGATTAAAAGCATCATTTTCATCAATATGATACTCTTCTACAATAAACTCGAATAAATTATTAAAACTCATTCCTTTTAGCATCTTATAAATAGCGATATTTCTCAATGCTAAAGTCTTGATTCTTTTCAAGGTAAGATTACCAGATTGAAACTCATTCAAAATAGCTAAACCCTCTTGAGTTTCTGTATTACCAGGCATTCCAATCTGCAATAATTGAAGCGTGTTTAGTTTTGCATTTTTAGTAGTTAAGGCATGAACTCCTAATTCATGATAAACGAGTGCATTCAACTCCATAAAACTCCATTTTCTATATGGATTTATCAAAATACACTCTCTAACATTATCTACCATAGCTCCTGCTACAATTTTTTTTGATTCCACAACTTTATAGTCAAATCCATACTCTCCCATGGATTTTTCAAAGAAAAATTTTGCATCATCAACACCATATTTCTCAACACTATCTCCCTGATCAAAGTCTGGAGCATACATAAGGTACTCAGAGTTATTCATATCTATCTCATTTGGCTCACCATAGCAAATTAAAGAATTATATAAAAAATGGTCCGTTCCTAATTCTGAAATTAGATTTATTTTAGAAGCCATTGCATCAATACATTGTTGATACATTCTTTGTAAACTAACATCCTGTATTTTATTTACTGGAAGTTTGTATAATTTCTCTCTAAATTGATAAGGATCAATTGTTAAATGCTTGTACTTAAAATTAATCTCACTTTTATAGTGTGATTTAAAAAAATTTACCCGTTCTTGATTTAAATTTACTGGATTAACATAATTTAATATTTCTATATTTCTTGAAATTTTTGAATAATGATGATCCACTTCCAGCACAATTTTTTCCATATCAGAATGCATCACAGACATATTACGTCTCTTAAATATTTTTGAATGACGCAATGCATAACTTTGAGCATGTTCATTCATAACAGACTTAAAACATTCTTTTAAATCCGACATTACAACAGGATAAACCTCTCCTGTTTCCTCATTCATAAATATTTTTTTAAATTCAATTGGCATCACCAAGCTCTTATCAAAATGCTCTGATACAAATTGTGCAAGATAACCCTTTCCCTGAAATACTTTATTTCTGCCATATAATATTTTTCGACCCTGGATACTTGACTGAGCAAGTATCGATTCAAAACGACGAATGTCTGCAAGCCATTTATTTTGTTTGAAATAATTGGTGCCTAAATTAAGATCAGGAGTTTCACCTTTTATCCTACCATAATTATAAGAATGAATGTCATAGATAACACAAGCATCATGAATTTGTTCTAATTTAATTATTAATGCATATAAAACTTGGAAGAAATCTCTATGCTTACTCAATGATTTATCTAATAAAGAACGAGGTGTTTTAGGCTTCCAAATTTCTTTACCCCAAGCCTCCTTATAAATACAATCACTCAAATTCCTATTCAAATCATATTCATATCTCGAGTCTCGACCGATCATTCTAATAGCCTGAGATGATATAATTTCAGATGTATAAGGATCTTCTTCGACAAACCTCTCTTCTGGACTTAATGAAATATAATCACTTAGTTTAGTTGAAAATAAATGTCCATCATGAATTGCCGTAGCAATAGATGGAACATACTCTTTAACTTCTAATTCAAAACCATCACATATAGCATGAAATGGTTTCTCATCTTGTATGTATTTTAAAACAGTTTTTTTAGATGTTTTCTGCATCTTCGATCACCTTTCTAAATTCTGACTTTCTCAAGGTAATTAACTCTTTATTTTTAATAACACTTTCAACAAAATCCACATATTTTGCTTGTATATTAGTTCTATTTAATTTATTAATTCTAGCAATCCCTCCAGGACTAAGAACGTTAATCTCTATCAATTTTCCATTAATCACATCTAGACCAACAAAATAAAGCCCGTCTCTCACTAATTTTGGCCCGATATTTTTACACAATTCCCTCTCTTGTTTCGTCAATACATGCTTAATAGCCGACCCTCCGGAATGTATATTCGACCTAATCTCTCCATCAGCTGGAACTCTCTTCATAGCTCCTAAAGCTTCACCGTTCAACATCAGTATTCGAACATCACCTTCCTCAGCACCCTCAACACATTCTTGCAAAATAACATAGTTAGATTTATCCTCTTCACCTATATAGAAATCCAACAAAGAGCTAAAACTTTGTTGGGCTCGTTTCTCAACCAAGATCACGCCTCTGCCACCATATCCAGACAAGGGCTTTAAAATCATCTTCTCATTTTCACTATCTAACAAGACCTTTTCTAGATATTCTTTGTCTTTAGAGACATGTGTCTTTGGAATATACGGACTTACTGGGCCACCAAGTGAGGCAGTATACAATTTATTATTCGCTATCCTCAAACCATGGATGCTATTTACAATAAAAGCATCTTCATGAACTGAGTCCAAAAAATTCATGACCATTGAATCAAGAGGAGGATTATCTCTCATTATGATAGCATCAAAACCTGCCAAAGGTAATCGAGAAGATTTAAACTCAGCTTTTCTA
>Ga0209094_1002209_pt1 | contig 10180 bp, 10 predicted proteins | sample COGITO_mtgs_1004_2_FD_184790 | JGI IMG/M metagenome (GOLD analysis project Ga0209094, IMG submission 184790) | Pelagic marine microbial communities from North Sea - COGITO_mtgs_100430 (SPAdes) (version 2) | ecosystem: Environmental > Aquatic > Marine > Epipelagic ...
CAATCTCAGGCTCGCACCATCATTTACACTGGCAGTGTTTTAAATAAGACTGGCTTCCTTGGTGTGTCTCGATCTTCTTCGGCTGAGTTTGACTGGCAGTTTGATTCTGCGGGTGGAACCTTGACACGGGCAAGCCAAGCCCCCCAACCCACTACTTCTTTTGATGTCTTTGGAGCAAGTAACTTTGTGGACGGTGATAACCGCCTAGCAACCTATCACGTTGGCCCAGCTCTCAACCTTGCTACACTAGAAGGTCTGCAAGCAACATTACTTTCCGAGGTAGCAGCAGCTAAAGGTGCAGCAGCAGCAGCTAACTACTTCGCTCGTCTGGACACTGCTGGTGATACAACTTACGTTCCTTACAAACAGCCCCTTACTAATTACATTAGTTCACTGGTTGCATTAGGCGGAGCTTACTGGGATGATCTGGAATCAGCTGCATCATTCGTAGGTGTAGGGATACAAGGTATCACAGTTCCTCTTCGTGATGGAATGCCGACGCTGACCAACAACAACTTTGTTGCAGGTGACTTGGATCAGTTGACAGGTCTAAAGGGCGATGGCACGACCAAGACTGTAACAACTGGCCTTCTTGGCACTGCCCTAGCGCAAAATGACGCATCAATTTCGTGCTACATCACAAATGCTCATACTACTGGAAGTGGATTCTTAATTGCTGATTCGGGGATAGTCACTAGACTTAGAGCATCTACAACGGCGGCAGTCTCAGCAGCTATCAATTCATCCGTCACCGCAGTCGGAACCGCTCCAACAGGACTATTTGGTGCAAATAGACCTGATGCTAGTAATATTGACATCAGGAACAATGGCACAACGTATGCTTTCACTAAATCCTCGGTAGCGGGAAGCGCAACTGAACTTGGCGTATTCGGGAAAGGTTCTGTGGCATCAACTAACGCACGCCTAGCAACCTACCACGCTGGTTCTGCGCTTCACCTTGCAACCCTCGAAGGTCTGCAAGACACCCTAATCACAGAAATCGCAGCAATTTAATTATGACCCCATCAGAATACCTAGAGACTAATCCTACGGCTGAAGAACACAGCTACAACTATCTTCTGATCCCAGCAGAACTGCGGGACTCAATGCTTGCCAAGCAGGACACCCTGACTACTAGCAATCATATCAGCCCAGTGCTGTTGATTGACGGACGCTACGGTGCTTGCTGTGACCTTTACACAGAGGTCGGCGCAGGCGGTATCTACCACGAACTGTGGGAGATGCTTGACCAAGCTAAACTGGAAGAATGCGAAGTCGTAGACAAAGCTGCATTCCTGGCACTGCTACCACCTGACCCAGAAATTGAAGAAGCATAATGCTATATTTAATATACGAAACTAAAGAAGCCGCCATTGATCGTGCAGATGAGGAAGGCAAGTACATTGGCTTTGACTACTGGATTGAGGACAACGGTCAAGGGACACGGTGGCTCACGTACCCCAATGAAACCATTGAGTACAAGTGGGCATTGGAAGTAACTGACTACAACTTAACTGCAGCAGAACAAGCAGCCACTGTCAGCTCTTACGTACCTCTACCAGAACCAATTGAAGCATAATGCACGACATCATTTACAAATCAACCATCGGCACAGGGGGCTTTATCGCTACCATCGAACTGGGGCATATTAACGAACTCCTAGGACTAGTTGTGGGTCTTGCTACTCTAGTCTATATGACTGCATCCGCAGTCAAGGTAATCAAGGAACTCAAGGACAAATAACTTATGACACCAGAACTATTAGCAATGCTAGGCGGGGGCGTAAGCGGCTTCATAATGAAGATGATTGCAGCGCAGGCCGACAACCAGGCTCGTCTCTTTGAGCGTATGATTGCCCGTCAGACCGTAGCGGATGAATCAGCAGATAAGGCAGCAGCCCGTGGTGGTGTATATATGCGTCGTGCAATTACGGCGGCAGTTATCTTTGCCATTGTAATAGCCCCATTTGTCTTTGCATTCACTGACATAGGTGTTAGTATCCAATCAGAATCAAAAGGCTTTCTAGGGCTATTCAAGCGCCTAGAATGGTCCACCGTACAGGGTTTTGTGATACTACCAGAGATACGCCAGACAGCTTTAGCCATCGTAGGGTTCTACTTTGGTTCCTCCCAAGTCAAATAACTAATAATATTATGTACGGAAGAAAAACAAAAAATGCTGGCAAAGGATCCTGTGGTGAACGTGGGGGAAAGAAAGGCAAGTAGTGCCTGACAAATCCAAGATGAAGTGCAACGTACCCCGCCGTGAAGTTCAAGGCGGTAAGAAGTTCGTCGTGAAAGCCTGCCAAGGTGGGACGGAAAAACTCGTACGATTCGGGGATGCTAATATGAGCATCAAGAAGGATCAGCCAAAACGTAAGAAAAGTTACTGCGCTCGTAGTGGTGGCATCAAGGGGAAGACCAATAAACTATCTGCTAACTACTGGAGCCGTAAGGCTTGGGACTGCTAAAACATAATGCCTGAATACCGCACATACGGAACAAATGATGATAAAATCCTAGAGGACCTCGATATGGGGTACACTGGGTTTAATGACTACCTGCGTCCCGATCAATTGCAACGTGGTATATTAGCGACCAGTAACAATGGTAGGCTTGGGCGTAACGGTGAATGGCAGGTTAGACCAGGGATTGATTTGGTCAAGGCTCCCTTTGCTAGTGGTGACGATGTCCTTCGACTTCCAACTACTTCCGAATTGGAAGCAGAGCCTCCAGTTGTTGGCTTACTGCCAACTACAATTAGGTCCGCTTCCTTAACTACTGATGTAGTTACTATTGTTATCGATGACCCAGCCGTTGAGCCAGGTCACGTGTTTATTACAGGGGACGAAATTACAGTCAGCGGTATTCCGTTTGGGGCAGATACAGATCCCAACGGAACCTTTGAACTTACTTCTGTAACAGATAACACTGGAACAATATCTCTTACGTATGCTTTAGTCGGGGCAGATGCAACATATACTTTGCCAGTAGTGCTTCCACAGGTCTTGGACTTTACGTTAAATAATGTAGAGGGTTCATCAGTTATTGGTTACAATATGCTGCTGGATCAAGGTGGAATTTCACAGGTTTACGCTAGTACTTCCTACAGCAACCCAGGGGATTCAGCAAGTCAGTGGGTTATACTTGGCTCCAATGTAAGCGCACTGGCCATTAACCTAGCTGACCCAACAGTTACATATGACCTTCCGTACAAGCGTGGAGAGACAGCACCTCCGCTGTCGGATATGATTCAAGCCTTCAACAAGGTGTTCTTGTTTCGTGATGGCCAGACTGCGCTAGAATGGGACGGAAGCTTTGATAATGTTAATTTAACAGACCTTAATTTAGATAATACATATCTGATTACTGACTTGGGTGACACGACTCAATCGCAGTGGAACACAATTGCTGGAACTACGGCAGTAACCTATGAAGTTAATGATATTATTACAATTGATGCTATAGGCACAGGAACTGGTACAGTTCGCTCTGGATTTAGTTTAGTAAAAAGCGGAGTATACACTCAGCCAGTTCAGATTGATTGCCTTCCTGGAGAATTTGCAATTACCAATAGTATAGCATCGGTTTCTGGATCTCACGACATAAAGGTGGGGGATAACATTACTGTAATGTCAACAAGTATTAGCGGAGCAACAGGTGCAGACTCTGGACTTACCATTGGTCAGGACTACGTTGTAAATAAAGTTTTTACATTGGGTGAAGCCTTTACCGATATTGATCTTGCTGTAAATGATGGGTTACAAGGATCTGGAGACTTTGAGGGTCTTTATAAATATACTATCACTACACAGGTAGCGCATAATTTAGTGAGTGGCGAACCCATCATTATGGATCAATGGGATCCAAATGGCGATCCCTTCAATGGATCATTTTTTGCTCAAGGAGTGCCGAGTCCTACTACCTTTGTTATCTATACCGATTTTAATGTCAATCCATCCCCAGGCTCATATGCAAAAAATCCTCGTGCAGGAATTAATGCAGGGTTCCAGTTTGTACTTGATTCACGCACAGTTACTACGCACGTAAATGACGGTGCATCCTTATTTACTGATCCTATCTTTACCAAGAAAGTTTCGGTCGGACTGGGCTTTACGCATATGCCAGCACCACCTTATGCTACCTATCACCAGCGTAGATTGGTTATGCCGTATCGCTATTCGGTTGATGATCCAGAAGGGCAATACACAGCTCGTGATAACCTTGATGAGATCATTGTGTCGGACATCTTGGACGCAGATACCTATGATCAGATTTATAATCAGTACAGGTTCAATGCTGGAACTGCGGACTTTAACGTTGGACTACTGTCCTTTGCGGATGACAAGCTAGTAGTATTCAACCGTAATTCAATTCACTTAGTACAGGGCAGCAGCCCTGAGTCTGCTTCGGTTCAATTGATTACAAATGAAGTAGGTTGCTTGGCCCGTAAGACGATTGTTCAAATTGGTAACAACGTAATGTTCCTTTCTGACAATGGTGTATACGGAGCAAACTTCCAGGATCTATACAACCTTCGTGGTAGCGAACTACCACTAAGTAGTAGCATCCAGACTACCATTGATAAGATTAACCGTCAGTACTGGGATCAGTCCGTAGCTGTTTACTTTAACAATCGCTACTACATTGCTGTTCCGACTGGATCAAGCACCGTAAATAATACCATCCTTGTCTTTAACTTTATTAACAAGCAGTGGGAGTCCGTAGATACCACGTCTGACGTGGACTGGGACATCGAGAACTTAATTGTAGCGGGCAAGAAAGGTGACCGTGCAGTATATGCAGTGAATGCCCTTGGAGGGCTTCACAGGGTTGATGCTCGACCTGATGGCGTTGATCGACTGGCTACTACTATTCCAGTCCAAGGAGGACAGGAGGGCGTTATCTACAGCATCCCTGCTGAAGTAACTACCCGTCAGTTTACCTTTAATGACTTCGGTCGTAAGCGTTGGAGTGAATTTGAGATGCACGTGCAGTCCAGTGCCTCGGAGCAGTCCGACTTTGATATTTCAGCCGAAGTAGAAAACATTGACGCAGAGGTAGATCTTAATACACTGAGTTCATACATTGACGGAAGCCTAGACATTGACGAGGATGTTTCCATACGTGGTAGAATAGGTAACCGCCGAGGATACGGCATTCAATTTACAATTAATAATACACAGGGTCGCCCAAGAGTCCGAGGAATCAAAGTCTCAGGAGCACCCGCATCAAGATCAACAACTAGCGTACAATAATTATGGCGGATATTACAATTACCCCAGCGGGTGCAGCATTTAACCCAACGGATACCGTAACTTCAACTCGGCTTAATGAAGCCCGTAACCCTACGGCTGCCTTGGTTGCTGCTTCTATTGGCACGGCTGACATTGCTGATGATGCTATTACTCCTGCACTTATTGCAGACGATGCAATTACTACACCTGCTATCCTAGATGCTAATGTAACCACAGCCAAGATTGCAGATGCTAATATAACCTTCGCCAAGCTAACAGATGTCATTGACGACGACACAATGGCTACCGCTACCGATACTACATTGGCTACTTCAGAAAGCATTAAAACTTATGTAGATGGCACATCAAATTTCACAACTGAAGATGGACAGTCCGCTGGTTATCAAGTGTTTCCAAGTGGATTAAAGATGGCCTGGGGTTCAGCGACAACCAGTATTTATCCAACTCAAGGGGGTACAGTAACCTTTCCAACTAATGCGACAGGCGGCACTCTCTTTGATGAAATTCCAACAGTACAACTAACTTACAATGATGAAGAAGTTAATCAATTTGCTACGAAATGCAAATTTGTAACTAGGACTAATTTTCAAAATTACAGTCAGAGTACAACCGACCCTGGTCGATACCTCGCAATTGGGATTTAATTAATTAGCTCAACAATTTAAATTATGGCCATTATAAATAAAGGAACAGCGTTCTCCAACGGAGAACAACTCTCAGCAAGCAAGCTTAATGATTTAGTAGACGGAGCTACCTTTGGTACTGACTCCGTTGATAACGCTAGTACAATCGTAAACGCCAACGGAGCTATTACAGTTCGTGACAGCGGTGTTACCGCTGCTAAACTAGCTACAGGTTCTGTTACTACAAATAAGATCCTAGACGCTAATGTTACTAAGGCTAAAATTGAAAACGTAGCTGACTACAAGGTTCTCGGCAACGTAAGCGGTACTGCCGCTGCCCCCCAAGAGGTAGCCATCTTAGACGAAGATGATATGGTATCTGACTCGGATACGGCACTTGCTACACAACAGAGCATCAAAGCTTACGTAGATACCCTGTTCGGTGCCGCTGTATTTACTGAGAGCTTTGAAAGTGCAGAGACGAACATTCCTGATGTCGCAAGTGGCATTACTTATACCCACGGACTATCTAGCACTCCAAAAATAATTCAAGTGTTTCTTAGATGCAAAAATGCAAATAGCGGGTACTCAATTGGTGACGAAGTTTTGCTTGGAGATTATGGTGATGCTGGACAAGCTCAAAATGCTTGGGCTAGTTCAACAGAGGTTGGGTGGGGACAGACGTACGCTGGAGCTACTGTCGTAATTGCCGACAAAAACGCTGATGCTTTTTCTGTTGTTAGTTCGCCAAACTTTTTATTGTTTATTAGAGCATACGCCTAATAAAATGAACTCCCTCCTTCAATCAGTACAACTAGCGTTGCAAAACGCTACGCAAAAGGAAGCCTTTAAAGTTTAATGAAAGGAAACCCCTTACTCCTGTCAGTGCAAGTTACCCTCGAAAAAGGTGGGCAAGAGGAAGCCATTGGCTTTATTGACAAGGTTCACAGATTCATCTCAAGCGGTAAGTATGGGGAAGTATTAGACGATTGGGACCCTGAGCACGTCCGAATCTTAATTGGTTATCATATGGCAAAAGGAACCTTCATCTGCGAACAGGATGAAGATGGGGAAATCGAAGGTGTACTGATGTGGTATAATTGCGACAATGATGATACTTGGGATATGCTTAAGTGCTGGCAGATGGACAAGCCAAACGGGGACTCCGTCTTTATGGCATTTCTATATGCCAAGAATAACGCAGCATTTAAGAAGGTCACACTGGGTATCATAGCGAAGGAACCAAACGTTTTATGGAAGAAGCTTATAGGACTACGGATGAAGGGCGGAGTGCCAACTAAAATGAATTACACAACTAAACTATTTTCAAAGATATTAAGCGCAAAAAGCTAGGAGTATATTATGGGTAAAAAAGGAGGATCATCACCAAAAATGCCAGCACCAATTGATCCTGGCAAATCAATGGGGGAGTACTTGTTCGGCAAGAGCTTTACTGAATACAAAGGCATCACAGATCCACGCTTGCAGCAAAGACTGTTGGAAGCTGAGGGGCGTTATCGCCCACAATATTCTGCGCTTGAGCTCGCTGACATTAACACAATGTGGGAAGGCTTTGAGGATGTTACTACTAGCCCACAGTACCAGAGTCTACAGGCTGAACTAGCTGGTCTAGAGGCTGGAGCATCGGTAAGTAATTTAACGACCGGAGATCGACGGGCTGCTCTTGGTGAGCAGTATGATGCGCTTAGACCCAGCGGCGATCCAAAATCCTTTGGCGGGAAAAAAGGTCGTGGGGGTCGTGGCTTTGGTAAAGACAGTACTGTTGGTCAAGTATTTGGCGGCAAAAAAGGCAAGGACGGAAAAAAGACAGGAGGCGAAGATCCCAGGGAAGCATATATTCGAGCTGGTATGGTTGGAAGCCAAGACCGAGAAGCTCGTATTGCTCAAATTAAAACTCGTATGGGTGAAATGGAGAAGTCGGAGGGCGTCAAGGGCTACAAGGGCTTATTGGCTGATGCCTCAAGGCAGTCAGGTATGCTTGAGCGTGAGATGCTTGAACTCCAGCGTGCGGACGATGTATCTGCACTAGAGGAGTTCGCACCACAAGTAGTAGAAGCGTACCGAGCTGCTGACCCTTATAGCACAGGACTCGCTGAGTCTCAGACTGCTATGGCCCAGGACCTGTATCAGCGTTCACAGGGCTTAAACCCAGAGCAACAGCGTCTAGCAGACCAGCAGGCATTACAGATGTCCCAGCGTGTAGGTCGTGTAGGAGATGAAAGCTCGGTAGCTGGACAGATCCTTGGGCGTGAGCAGTACCTCTCTGGCCTCCGTGGTCAAGCTGCGGGTATGGGGCAACAAGCTTTTAATCAAAACCGTATGATCGCTGGTGACATCGGCAGTACCATTCTTGGTCGCCCGTCATCGGCTATTGGACTCGGTCAATCAGGAGTCGGAGCAGCTACTAACTTAGCAGCAGGACCTATGGGGCCTCAGTTGTTCGATCCTAATGTAGGTATCAATATGGCATTGCAACAGCGAGGACAGGACGTTACGTTCCAAGGAATGCAGGCGCAGGCTGATGCAGCAGGTGGTGGTGGTATATTGGGTTCAATTGGCACCGCCGTTGGAAGTGCCGCAGGAGCTAAACTCGGTACTGCCGCAGTAGCAGCTATCTAAATATTGACTTGTCCTGATTAGAATGCAAAATCTTTGAATGCAAAGTAAAATACAAAGTGCTATCAAAAATATTGAAATGGGCCTTGCTAACGCAGGGAACCCAGTAATTGCGTGGAGTGGAGGCAAAGATAGTATGGCTCTGCTCGATCTAGTGTACAATAAATGTAAGGCCAAAATACCTGTAGTTTTCTTCAGGGAGCAATGGCAGCCGCACAAGTATGCATTTCAGAATCGAATCATTGAAGAATGGGGACTAGAGGTCTACACTTGGCATCCTGCAATTAGTGACTTTCAACAAACGGACGATGAGTTTGAAGTACAGAATAGATACTACTTTGACAATACTGATATGACCTGCCCTACGGGCATTACTCCAATGGAGGAAGGCCAGCCTTGGGTGTGCGCACTGGACATATACAATCGACCGAAGAACTCAGGTATCATAGCTAATTGGGATGTAATGTTTGTGGGTCACAAGCATTGCGACACTGACATTGTTTATGGCGGTGATGCTGGCATACGTGTTGACGTACGCATTAACCCTGGTCAGGTCACCGCTTACTACCCTATGAAAGACTGGACTCACGATGACGTTTTCCAGTACTGCGAAGATAACAATGTACCCATTCAACTTGACCGCTACGAGAAAGTAGATGCCAAGTGGGGAGAAAAAAAAGATCGCTCACAGAACTGCGACTACGTTCACGCTTGCACTGCCTGCATTGACCGCAGGGAAAGCGCACCTAAATTTGTTCACTGTCCAAAACTTAACTGTACCATAGAGAACGTATCTAGTCGTGTACGATGGGCTGACCAAACAATACCAACCTATATGAAGGATTAATTATGGCATTTCAAACAGGATCACAAATTCGCCCAGAGTTGGCGAACGCAGACTTCAGCGGCTTTGCAAACGCCGCTAAGATACGAGCGAAGCGACAAGATGACTTTACCAAGCAGTTTACTGAGCAGCTTAGTGAAGGCATTGAGACTTACCAAAAGAATAAAGATATTACTTCAATGTCCTTGGCTCAGCTAGAGGCCCTTGGGGAATCTAATCCAGATGCTTATTCTGCATTGAAAGATGCTGGTGGAGATGTTTCTAAATCAATTGCTAATATTGAAAAGGGAGACTATAAACAAAGAGATGTCTTAGCATCCCTTGGGGCAATGCAAACTTATGTTACTGAACGCAGCAAGCAAGAAAAGGCTGAGCGGGATGCCCTAATGGACGCTGCTACACTTGCTAGTATAGAAGCAACAACGGGGTTAAGAAAAGCTCAAACTACGGCTGCTAGTCAATCAACTCCTAAATCCATTAGCACTAAAAAACTTGCTAGTGGACAGGCGTACTTAGATGAGAATAATCTAGTCATCAAAGATGGGATGCTTTATAAAAAGGATTCTGGATATTTTGGATTTGGTGGTTCATTAACCCCAGTGCCTAATCCAGAAGCATACTTTAACGTAGAAGGTATTCCTGAGCTTGTTGCTCAGAGTTCATCGGGATCTAATACAGTTATGATGCAGCCTCAAGACGGTTGGAGTTCAAGAGCACTAGATGCTACAAATGCTGCAAATGTCCCAACTGAGTCTGCGGTATCCGCTGATGACCTTAGTAGTGTAGGTGGCATACCTACAGCAAGCCCAATGCCCGAAT
>Ga0209094_1002223_pt1 | contig 10121 bp, 9 predicted proteins | sample COGITO_mtgs_1004_2_FD_184790 | JGI IMG/M metagenome (GOLD analysis project Ga0209094, IMG submission 184790) | Pelagic marine microbial communities from North Sea - COGITO_mtgs_100430 (SPAdes) (version 2) | ecosystem: Environmental > Aquatic > Marine > Epipelagic ...
CCCTAAGACAAATAAAATATGATCTATGCCTTTGGGCACGATATGCTCAAAACCTAAAACAGTATATTCTGTAGCCACTTGGGTAAACGGCTTGGGGGTATAAGATGCATTTAATTCAAAAGGCGGGCTCATTACGCCATCGGTTAACCAGTGAGATGTTTTCTCCTGTGGCGTTTTATCATAATAAAAGTGGGCTACATTGTTACCAAAATTTTTTGGGTACTGCCAAGTAACCTTTGGTTTATCAGAGTCACTTGGGTTAGGTATAAACGCCAACAAATGAAGATCAGATAAGCGGGACTTATCTAAATTTCCAATCACAGGAATGTCGAGTCTAACCAGCGATAAATCACTCTTTACCCCATCAAACGCCAAATAAAGCTGAGAAATAATGGACTCTTCAAGCAATTTAAATTCTCGGGTTAATTGCTTTGATGACAAAGCCCTTAGCTGGTTGTAAAGTTCAGTTTGGGGTGCGTCATCCGTATCGTCATGGCTTGAATCAATGCCTGCAATAAGGCTTTCTATATTGGTTTGAATGTGTACCTTTACCGAACCGTTTTGGGTAAACTCTAAGTTCACTATCGCAGGGCGCAATTGATGAGCATCAGCACTTTGAGCCAACGGCCATAGGCTTAACATTACTAACATTAATCGAAAAAAAACCATGAAACCTGTAACCTTTTTATTTTTTAGCATTCTTCTGACCAGTAGCACGGTTATCCGGGCTCACGAATTTTGGTTAGAGGCCTTACCATTCTATCAAAAAATTGATCGCACGACAGAAATTACCATTAATGTTGGCCAACAAATGGATGGTCAATTGCTGCCTAATATTCCTGTTTGGTATCGACACTTTGACGTCATCACAGGTGATGGGCTGCAAGCTGTTGAGGGTGAATTGGGACGTGATCCAGCAGGGTATGTAAACATTAAAGCACCTGGTATCTATGCAATTGGTTATGAAAGTACAAAGAAATCCGTTAATTTAGAGCCAGAAAAATTCACTGATTACTTAAAAAATGAAGGCTTAGAAAAAATTATAAAACGCCGCAAGCAACTTAATGAGAGTGAAAAAAATGGCCTTGAGATTTATTATCGTAACGTTAAGGCATTAATTAAGATTGGTGATAAAAGCCAATATAATTTTTATAACCATGATTTTAAATACCCACTTAATATAAACCCACTGCAAAACCCTTATGAGCTTTTAAAGGGAGATGAGTTGCGCGTCCAACTGACCTTTAACCAAAAACCAGCAGCAAATTTATTACTGCATGGGAAAATAAAAAACAAACCTACTTTTGAATTCAGTTTGCGCACTGACGCGCTGGGTTATGCCACTATTCCTTTAGCGCATAGTGGCATTTGGTTACTTCATACGGTTGAAATGATTCGGTCTGAACAACCTAACATCGACTGGGAAAGCTATTGGGGCAGCCTAACCTTTGAAATTCGTTAACCCTATTCACCGAGTGCTTAGTGAATTTTAATCAGCCTTAACAAGGCTGGTAGCCTGATGATAGAAGTTAACAATCCACTGAAATAGTAGTCGGGTATCTGGTGTGCCCGCACTATTGGCCATACCTTGGGCCCGAACAGTAGGGCGATCATCAAAACTGGGGGCAGAAAGTACGCCCTCTACCATTTGGGTGTTAAATTCAGGATGACCCTGAATACTTAGCATATGGGGGCTATATTGCACCATATAGTTGGGGCAAAAATCACTGCTGGCGAGCACTTTGGCGCCTTTTGGGAGTTGTTCTACTTGATCTTGGTGAAATACCATCACATTAATCATTGCGGCCTTAGGTTGCATAAATGAGGCATGCCCCACCACCTTATTGTGCGAAGCGCCAATGCCCCATCCTTTGCGACTAAGGGCCACTTTTCCACCCAGTACTTGGGCCATGAGTTGATGGCCAAAGCAGATGCCAAATGTTGGCTTTTGTACTTTATCCAGTTGTTTAATAAAGTCACTCAATTGGTGAATCCATTCAATGTCTTCATACACCCCTGCAGGACTGCCATTTATTAACCAAACATCACACTGATCTACATTATTAGGCAACTCACCTGCATAGGCTTTAAAGTCAGTAAATCTAATATTATGGTCTATGGCCAGAAATTGTTTTCTAAAAATGGCAGGGTAGTTGAGTCCGCCTACCTGTTCGAGAATGGGTTCGAAGGTATGGCACAGCAATAGACCAATATGTAAGGGTGAACTCATGCTGACTAGATCCTAAAAATGGGATAAAAAAAGGTTTCTTAAGGCAGAATAATGGTTAGCTTTATACCCGATACTTCACGCCTGGAAATACACAAAGCATCTCAAACAATAAATTAGCGGCCGTCAGTGCTGTATTCCCGGTCGTATCATAAGCGGGTGCTACTTCAACTAAATCACCACCCACGACTTCAAGTCCACGACACCCACGAATAATCTCCAGCCCCTGATGAATGCTCAAGCCTCCAATTTCGGGCGTTCCTGTGCCAGCCGCATAAGCTGGATCCAGTCCATCAATATCAAAGGTGATATAAACTGGCCCGACACCCAGCTGTTCTCGAACTTCAGACATTAATGGTTTGAGTGATTTATACCAGCAGTCCTCAGCTGGAACGACCCGCACGCCCTGCTCGCGGGGCCAATCAAAGTCGTCTGCTGCATATCCAGTCGCACGAAGGCCAATTTGTACCATTCGTTTGGGATCGACTAGTTTTTCTTCAATGGCGCGGCGAAATGGAGTACCGTGCGCTATACGCTCTCCAAACATTGTATCATTGATATCGGCATGGGCATCGACATGGACGATTCCTACAGGCCCATATTTTTTGGCAATCGAGCGCAGAATTGGTAGGGCAATCGTATGATCACCTCCCATCGTGAGTGGTTTGCAATGCTGTGCAAGAATATCATCGTAGGCCGATTCAATAATGGCCATCGACTTGTCGATATTGAAAGTATTAATGGCAACGTCACCAATATCAGCGACTTGTAATGAATCAAACGGTGCAGCGCGAGTCGCCATGTTGTAGGGTCGAATTAAACAGGATTCACTGCGAATTTGTCTCGGCCCAAATCTGGCTCCTGAACGGTTTGATGTGCCAATGTCGAAGGGGACGCCAACAAAAGCAACATCAAGATCCTTTGCGTTAGGTACGTGGGGTAATCGCATCATGGTAGCAATACCTCCAAAACGAGGCATATCGTTTCCACCGATGGGTTGGTTGAATTTTTTCATAACTATACCTTTTCAATGGTTTTTACTAACAAGCTACATACGAATAAGGTTGCGTTGATGGTGCACATTAAACTCTGAAAGAGCTAAAGGTGCATAATATTAATGGGTAATTTTATTAGACGCTACATTAATTTTTGATCATCAGATAGATTTGAGAGATCAGCATCTTCGATCTACAGCCCATCAGACTGAACGTCTGCAGAAAAGGATCCCTGTTACACGCGCCTATAATGTTAAGACTCCCAGAAAATCGGCCATAGTAACCTTTTTCAGAGCGTATATCTTAACCTGGATAAATGCAAAGACGTTTTTCAGTATGGCGTTGCAATATTTTGAGCTCTGTCAATAACACGGCATATATGACCACCATTATGCTTACTACTGCAAAGAGCGTAGGTAAAATTTACGCAAGAATTTAAATGACATATGGGTTTATAGATATTATTGGGGATTGGGTGGTACATGACTTCTTGTTGGTGCTGAACGGATGCAAGGAGTATGTCAGCAGAGTAACATAATCAGCGGTGACCCTCATCCATGTAACCCAGTTCGATTTGACCTTTGAATGCTGACACCAAATGGCGTCAGCCAATCACAAAAAATCAAAGGTTGAGCTATAGGTATGACCCAGAAAGGCGCGCTAGCCTGGAGTTATCCCCCGCAACCGTTCCGAGCGCCGCCGCAACAATTCAAGGGTCATCAACAAGGCGACTGAAATACAGACAAGGATGGTTGCCACTGCGAGAATAGTTGGACTGATTTGTTCACGCAGACCTATGAACATCTGCCACGGAAGCGTCTTTTGACTGGCAGACCCAATGAACATTACCACGACAACTTCGTCAAAGGACGTTATAAAGGCGAAGAGACCACCAGACACAACACCTGGAAAGATCAGCGGCATCTGCACGCGGAAAAACGTGGTTACTGGGTTTGCACCCATATTGGCTGCTGCACGGGTCAACGAGGAGTCAAAACCGACAAGGGTTGCCGTCACTGTAATAATGACAAATGGAATTCCTAAAACGGCATGTGCTAACACAACCTTGACGTAACCAACAAAATTCTTGTCCATGCCCAAAGTATCTTCCATAAAATTACCCATAGAAGAGTAAAAGAAAAACATACCGGTTGCTGAAATAATGAGGGGCACAATCATAGGCGAAATCAAAATCGCCATAATGGCACGCTTGGCGGGCACATGACTTTGACTTAGTCCAATCGCTGCCAGTGTTCCTAGAGAAACAGAGATAATTGTCGCAATTGGCGCAATAATTAATGAGTTCCAGAACGAGCGTTGCCACTCATCATTATTGAAGAAATCTTGATAGTGCTTGAGAGAATAACCTGCGGGATCAAATTGCAGCATTTCAGTAGTAAAGGTGAAGTAATTCTGCGCATTGAAAGACAGGGGCATCACAACGAGAATAGGCGTAATCAAAAATATAAAGATTAGCCCACAAATCACCCTAAAGCTGTAGTGCCATAGTACCTGATTTGAGGTTAAATAAGAGTGCAATTTGACGCGATAACCACCTTCATAAATCCAGTAAAAAAACCACCCTAAAAACCACCCAGTTAGTGCTCCAAAAATGCTGCCAACCAGGCCCAAGAATAAAAAACCTAAGGCAGCCAAAAGTAAAGGCAAAAGCAAGCGCACAGATTTTGGCTTAAGATATTCAGTAACAGTAATAACATAACTGAGCACTACTAAGATTACTGCACCGAAAACCATCCCAATTAGAGCAGATCCAAATGCTGGACCAACAAATAGACCAATAAAGGCCCCCATCAGCCCCATGACTGATAATACAAAAGACATTGGCTGTCTTGCACCTTGAGAAAAATTATCCATAATCTTAGCCCCCCAACTTTACGTTATCGATGCCAACAATTTTGTCATAAGCCCAGTAGAGTATTAACACTACCGCAAGTAAAATGGCTCCAAGTGCTGCAGCGAGTCCCCAATTCATTGATTGGAAAATATGGTAGGCAATTCTGTTAGAAATAAAGACGCCTTTGTTACCACCAACAATTTCTGGCGTAATATAGTAGCCGATCGATAGTATGAAAACTAAGATAGATCCAGCCCCAATTCCAGGCACTGATTGTGGAAAGTAAACTCTCCAAAATGCTGTCCAATTAGTTGCACCAAGAGATTTTGCTGCTTGTAGGTAGGTTGGTTGTATTGTTTGCATCACTGAATACATGGGCAGGATCATAAACGGCAACAAAATATGCGTCATCGCAATGATGGTACCAAACTGATTGTTGATCATCACTAACCTACCTGATTCTTCAATTATTCCTAGCGCAACAAAAAGGTCGTTGATCACTCCTTGCTGCTGCAGCATGACTTTCCATGCTGAGGTTCTTACCAGCAAAGAGGTCCAGAATGGTAATAGGACGAGAATCATTAACAAGTTGGATTGACTTCTGGGCAGATTAGCAAGCAACCACGCCACTGGATACCCCAATAAAATACAGGCCACCGTAATCATCAGAGACATAATCAGTGTACGTTGAAACAGTTTAATCAAAATCTGCTTATTTTCAGGCTGAAATTCTGGGCCATGTAGGGTTTTACGCATATCCACTGCATTAAAAAAATAGCCAGCAGTATAAGTTGAACTATGTGTTTTAAGTGTTTGCCATATCTCAACCTCGCCCCAGCTTTTATGCACGGCTATCAATTTTTCTTTAAATGGCGCGTCAGCCTCAAGATCCCACTTTTTTGCTTGTCGCGCAGTTTTCTTGAAGAGGGAAGCACTACCAGATTTTTCATAATTCAATCGAAGCCCAACCCTTGTGTGGCTTTTGTTTTTTGCTGCGCGCTGAATGTCTCCAGCAAAAGCTGCATAAACAGATTCATTTGGCAGTTCACCCGATTTCCCATTCCAAGTCGCTAGGGCGGCCACAGTCTCTGGTAATATTTCCACTACAATGTTGTTTTCTACCGAGCGAAAGAGCATAGATCCTATCGGGAAAAGAAATGTAATTAAAACAAAGATGAGTAGTGGTGATATCAGGAGCAGCGCCCGAATTTTTTGCCGCTTTAATGCCGAAGCCAAACTTTGCTTAAGTGGTTTTCCATCCACGGTCATCAAAGCGCCGGTTGCGTTATTATCAATCATGTCGTTCCCATCACTAGCTCAGAGTTCTATAAAGCCAACTAATTTAAAATGCAAAAGGGCCAATCGTAGCTCTTTTGCATTTTGAATTGTCTGATTAAAAAAAAGGGCCAACCAAGGCCCTTTTTACATTTTAGATTGTCTTACTTTGCAAGCCAAGCTTGAAACTTCGACTCAATATCGTCCTTATAATCTGCCCAGAAAGCATAGTTCATGAGGAACGTATTTTTCGAGTTGGCAGGATCAGTCGGCATATGAGGTGCCATGGCAATACCCAACTCTGCATGCTTATCAACCAAGGGAGCTGAAGACGCGCGGGTTGGTCCATAACTAATCCATTTAGACTGATCTGCAAGACGCTGCGTGTCGGTTGCAAACTTTACATAGTCCAAAGCTCGTGCTTCACGCTCAGGGCTAAGACCAGTTGGAATAATCCAGCCGTCAAGGTCATAAATCTGTGCGTCCCAAAGCATTGAAACAGGTTGCTTGTCTTCTTCGATCAAAGCAAATAAACGGCCATTAAAAGTTGAACCCATAACGACTTCACCATCAGCTAATAATTGCGGCGTGTCAGCACCTGCAGACCACCAGATCACATCATCTTTGATGGTATCAAGTTTCGCAAGAGCTTGATCCTGACCAGCTTCTGTTTCTAAAGTAGAATAGATATCTGCCTTGGCAACACCATCACACAAAAGGGCCCATTCCATGTTGGAAAGCGCGCCTTTCTTCAATGAACGTTTGCCAGGATAAGCTTTTGTATCAAAGATTGCACAGATACTAGTTGGTGGGGTACTTCCAACCATGTCATTGCGGAAACCTACAGTATAGGAATAAACAATCTGTGGGATAAAGCAAGGCGACACGATAAAAGAACCAAAATCGTCTGAAGCAGAGGTACCATCTGGCGCAGAGGCTAGCATGGAATCATGATCGATCTCCATTGCAAGACCTTCGTCGCAAAGCTGCATCGCCGGACCAGCTTCAACATCAACTAGATCCCAAGTTAGGTTGCCAGCTTCGTTCATAGCACGCAATTTTGCTACTGCGGTGCCAGAACTCTCGTCATTAATAATAGTGACGCCAGTTTTTGCCGAATAGGGCTCATGGTAAGCTTTTAGTTGTGATTTAGAATAGGCTCCGCCCCAAGAAACGATAGTCATTTCCTCATGCGAGCCTGCAAGTGCCAATCCAGCAGGTAGCGATAGAGCCACCGTCACTAGAACTGTTTTAGTGAATTTCATTTCATACTCCCAAAGTAGCCCGTTTTTTATTAGTAGAATCTAGGTTACGGACAGAACAAAAGATTCTTATATAAGCTACGTCCCTTATGGGACGTACTTAGTAATTTTAGATTTACGCGTCTAGAGCTCGGCAATCTGATGGTAGCCAGCCAATATCAATCTGGGCACCAGGTTCTAGCCGAACTTGATCCGGCGCGTTGCGTGTTTTAACAATAAAATTGTCATTGCCAGCGACTTGCAGGCGGGTACGGAACATGTCACCCATATAAATGAATTCGAGCACTTCTGCCCTGAGCCTATGTGCACCAGGGCGCATTCGGGCTTTGTCTAATTCAACTCGTTCAGGTCGGATTGACACCCGCGTCTTCTCACCAGCTTTGGTGACATTGACAGGGTTACATTCGATGACGTTGCCATCATTCAGCTGAACTAGAGCCAAACCATTCGACATCTCTTTAACCACGCCTTCTAGTGTGTTGTTCTCGCCAATAAATTGCGCCACAAAACTATTTTCAGGAGATTCATATAATTCTGCTGGTGGTGCCAATTGCTGAATCCGCCCATCATTGAATACTGCGACTCGATCCGACATAGTTAATGCTTCTGTCTGGTCATGAGTCACATAAACCACGGTGATGCCAAGATTTTCTGCAATTCGCTTAATTTCAAACTGCATATGCTCACGCAGTTGCTTATCGAGTGCGCCTAAAGGTTCATCCATCAAAACAAGCTCGGCTTCGAACACGAGCGCACGCGCTAGAGCCACCCGTTGTTGTTGGCCACCAGATAATTGAGCTGGCCTACGGCCACCAAAATCACCCATTTGTACCATTTCCAGGGCGCGCTTCACCTTAGCTTCGCGATCAGACTTGCCGATTTTTCGAACTTCGAGCGGAAATGCAAGGTTCTCTGCCACAGTCATGTGGGGGAAAAGTGCATAATTTTGAAATACCATACCAATTCCACGCTTATGGGGTGGAATATTATTGATCGAGATGCCATCCAGCATAATATCGCCGTGGGTTGCTGTTTCAAAACCAGCCAGCATCATTAGGCAGGTCGTTTTACCCGACCCAGAAGGGCCTAACATGGTTAGAAACTCGCCTCTAGGCATCGATAGGTTTAGGTCTTTCACCACCAACGACAGGCCATCATAACTTTTTTGGACACGATCAAATTTTACAAAAGCATCAGTTTCACTCGTCTTGCTTGTCAAAAAATTACACCTTTTTCTATTTTGCCGTTGAATTTAGCCGCCGCGATTGGCATATTTTGGGCTTGAGACTTATTCAGGGCCGTTCACCCCGCTGAGAAACTACGATATCGCTAAACCATACTAGGAAACAACCCCAAAAGACCAAAAGTACGCGTTTAGACAAAATAAATAACAAAATTGACATCTTGTTAGAATTTTTATACCAAAAGAACGATCAATTGTTGGCAATTCTTGCAGCCTCATGAAGGATCCTGTGACTGTCACCCCGTCATTCTAGGCGCCATTTTACACCAATTAAATATTAAGTTATTTAAATTACCTTAATTAAATGATTATTTATTAGCAAGTTAGTTAACCACTTAGTGTTCTTTTAATCGTGTTCTTTTGAGTCATTGGTTTGCGAACTAGCCTGTTCATCTTTTAAAACACTAATCTTAATAAAGAAAACTAACTTTTTATGATTCAACTTTTGATCTTGCAAATTAATAGGTTGCCAAACTATGGGTGTCCCCATCTACAGTCAGGCTTTGGCCGGAAATCTTGGCACCTAAATCAGAAAAACTAAAAACAATCATGTTAGCGATATCTTCAGCATCAACAAAAGTGGTCATAGACGTATTTTGCACGTTATCTTGGCGCACTTTTTCCACACTTTCTCCAGTGGCTTTGGCAATGCTGCTGATGACGCGATCCATGCGTGCACCATTGACCGAACCTGGACAGATGCAGTTGACCCTTACGTTAAAAGGTCCTAGCTCCATGGCCATGGTTTTACTCAGACCCACAATAGCCCACTTAGCACTGGCGTAGGGGCTGCGCATTGGATAACCATAAAGGCCAGCAGTAGAAGACAAATTCATGATGGCACCCCCTTGACGTTTAAGTAAAGGGATCGCATGTTTGGAAACATAAAAAGTCGCATGTAAGTTCACGTCAAAGGTGGCTTTCCAAGCGTCAATATCTAAGCTCTCAAGCGGTCCTGCAGGTCCTGAAACGCCTGCGTTATTGACTAAAAATCCAGTTGACCCAAAAAACTCTTGTTGCAATTGAACAAACATTTTAGCCACCTCATCAGGCTCTGCAACGTTGGTTACACTGGTCAACAAAAGGGGGTGGAGTTGCTTTAACTGTGCTAAGGCTTCAGCGTCTTTGTCACACACGTGGACCTGAGCTCCAGCATTGAGCAGGGCAATGGCTGTGGCTTTGCCGATGCCGGTAGCACCTGCTGTAATTAAAACCTTCTTATTTTTAATGCCTTGCATGATGTTTATTCCCTATTAATAATGGG
>Ga0209094_1002228_pt1 | contig 10104 bp, 6 predicted proteins | sample COGITO_mtgs_1004_2_FD_184790 | JGI IMG/M metagenome (GOLD analysis project Ga0209094, IMG submission 184790) | Pelagic marine microbial communities from North Sea - COGITO_mtgs_100430 (SPAdes) (version 2) | ecosystem: Environmental > Aquatic > Marine > Epipelagic ...
TCAAAATCAATATCATCTAGGATAGAGGTTTTCTGAGTAGCATTGTCTTGCTTTATACGATCGTGAAGATCTAGATATTTACTTTTGTAGTCTTCGTACTCCTGTTCATCAATGGTAAGATCATCCCAGTTAAAATCGGTATACGACTGTAATACATTAACAGTACGCATTAACCTCCTAAAGGCTTGAACAAACTGTGCATCTTCTTCTTCACTTGGAAAATCATCTACACTTTTGTAAGTGGGAGCAATGGCTCGTAAATTAGTAAGTGCCTCATCGAATTTTTTGGCAATTGCCTCGTATGGTGGCATCAGCACCGTTTCTAAGGCTTCTTTATTTGAAAACAAGGTAATGGCCTCATCTGTTGCTTTTTTAAGGTTTCTAAATGCTAGTATGTTACCTTGTGATTTCTGCTCTCCCAATATTCTATTGGTTCTGGAAAAGGCCTGTATTAAGCCATGTTGTCTTAAATTTTTATCGACATACAAGGTGTTTACTTTTTTAGCATCAAAGCCCGTCAGCATCATATTAACAACTAACACAATATCTAATCGATCATTATCATTGAACGTCGCTTTTTCTCGTTCCTTAAGTCGTTTACTAATGTCCTTAAAGTAGTTTTCAAACTGTTGAGTATCTTTGGTAGAAAACCTGGTGTTGTACATAGCATTATAATCGCTAATAAATTCCTCTAACTTATCTCGAGTATGACTGGATACATATTTTGCCTTAGGTTCTGCCGCCATTGGCAAGTCATCACCTGGCAAATAATCTTGAGCATCGTAGTCGTCTTCATTTGCACCATAGGTAAAAATAGTAGCGATGCGTAAATTGTGCAGCCCCTCTTCCTTTTTTTTCTTAAACAGCTCGTAATATTTAATAACATTATCAATGCTACTTATTGCAAATAAAGCAGAGTAGTTTTTATTGAAAGTTTTATGAGAATGGTAAGCGATGATGTAATCTACAATTTTTTCCAATCGTTTGGGAGCATCAAAAACTTCTTTTTTATCAATTGCTTCAACCTCAATATCTATAAAGGTGTTGCTTTTGTTTTTATATTTTCCTACATATTCAATACCAAATTTGAGTACATTTTGATCTCGAATGGCATCTGTAATCACGTATTTGTGCAGGCAATTGCCAAATAAATCTTTGGTAGTGCGTTTTCCTAATTCGTTTTTGGAAGCATTGTCTGCAAAAATAGGGGTGCCTGTAAATCCAAAAAGTTGGCTGTTGGCAAAGAATTCGGTAATTCTACCATGGGTTTCACCAAATTGACTTCGATGGCATTCATCAAATATGAAAACGAGTTTTTTGTTTTGCAAATGAGATAATCTATTCTCATAGTGCGCTTTTGAAACCGCATTGTTTAATTTTTGAATAGTAGTTAAAACTAACTTGGTATCATCGGTTAATTGTTTAACCAGCGATTGGGTATTATTAGTTACATCTACAGAATCTTTTTTGAAGGCATTAAATTCCTTCATGGTTTGGTAATCTAAATCTTTACGGTCTACTACAAACACCACTTTATGAACACCCGGTAAATCCATTACTACTTGACTTGCCTTAAAGGAAGTTAGTGTTTTACCAGAACCCGTTGTGTGCCAGATATAACCATTGTCGTTAGAAGTAGACACTTGTTTAATGATGGCTTCAGACGCAAAGTATTGATAGGGCCGAAGAATCATCATATTTTTATGAGCCTCGTTCATTACCACATATTGAGCAATCATTTTACCCAAATGATCTGGATTTAAAAAGGTGTCTGTAAATTGGGTAAGTTCTGTGATATTTTTATTGTTGACATCTGCCCAAAAGAAGGTTTGCTTTACCGATTGTAATTTATTATTTGCTAGGTATTTGGTGTTAACCCCATTACTTATCACAAATAATTGTACATATTGAAATAAGCCATGATTAGACCAAAACGAATGTCTTTGATAGCGGTTAATTTGATTAAAAGCTTCTTTAATTTCGGTGCCTCTACGTTTGAGCTCTATTTGCACCAGTGGCAACCCATTAACTAAGAGCGTTACATCATATCTATTTTTAAAGCTACCTTCTTGCGTTACCTGATTGGTAACCTGAAAAAGGTTTTTATTCCAATTTTCAGAGTCGTAAAAACGCACATAGATAACATCTCCATTTTCTCTTGTAAAACTAAAACGATCTCTAAGCGTTTTAGCTTTTTCAAAGACATTACCTTTTGCTAAATGATTGAGTATTCCATCAAATTCTTTATAGGTGAAGCTTGTTTTATTAAAAGCTTCTAGTTGCACTTTTAAATTAGAAACCAATGCACCACCATCTAGTACTTTGGTAGCTACATAGCCCAAGCCAACCAATTGTTGGATTAAATTATATTCTAATATGGCTTCTGGTTGTTTTGTCATTTACTTACTTCTTTCCAAACAGGTAGTGCAGCTCTATAGAAATCTATCATACTATCTGCATACCAGTTTACCCATGAATCCCAAACCTTTTTATCACTAAAACTCTGTTGATCCAACGCAAGGTCCTTATATTTTATTTCATGCTTTATTCTCGATGCATTTTTATTTTCTAAACGTTCCCATGTTATCTCTTTACCAAAACTTGATTCTAATTGCACTTTTCTTTCGTACATGGAATCAAATAGTTTCTTGTCTTTATCATTACCAAAATATAGTTCTACACGCATACCATAACGACCTATACAGAATGCAAATCTTCCACTACCAACCAAAGATCCTATGTTGTAGTAACCCTTAGGAGTTACTCTAGAAAGTAAATCAAAATTACGTTGCTCTAGTTCTTTCTTCAACACCCCCCAAAACTCTACTAGTCTTGCTTTTCCTTCGGCAACAACCTTACTTTTTCCTTTATCTTCACGTTCTTTTTCCTTGGCATCAATCATAAATTCCTGTGTTTCAGGCAGCGGTATTATTTGCTCAATTTGAAGGAATACATCTTCTCCTTTGCTGTAAGGCATAGCCCTAAAACACTGTACATGTATATCATGGTCTAACAACCATAACACAGTTGAGGTAACCTCTTTCCTATAATTATTTGCAACAAAAATTATGCGTTGATCTCTGTCATTTAAAAGTAATTCGTTCTCGTCTTCAATTTCTAGGAAATCTAATAGTACCTCTTTAGCATCTTCTTTACTTGTTCTTTGATCTAAAAACTCTTGGAATAGTTTTACTATTTGAGCAGTTGTTAACGTAGAACAATAGGATGTGTATTTCAACGCTTGCCATGTAACATCACGCCCAGTATCATCTAATTTATTTTCTACTACAACTAAACCCCCATCTTTATCAATAGCCAATAGGTCTAGCCGTTCTTTTGTATCGTTAAATCCAGCATATTCTTTTTGAATTATGAGAAGTTCTTCTCCTAATACTTCTGGATTTTTAGCTATCCACTCTTGTAAATGATCTCGTTCTCTAAAACCTAAATCTGCAAACTGCCGAGGTTCAAGTTTTATTAAATCATTATTTTCTTTATCTATTTGGTACATAATATATTTTTAAATAAATAGTTGCTGCAACAGCCCTTTTTTAAAGGTTTGGGTTTGGGTTATTTGATTATTTACGGCTTCTATTTTGGTATCGATACTCGATAAGCAAGTAGCGATTTTTTGTTGTTCTGGTAAGGATGGTAAATCAACTTTCATCTCTGTCAAAGTACTCAAAGTGATATAAGGAGTATTACCATCTTTTTTCTCAACGTGTATTCTTTCGTATAGATTTTTTTCCAAATACTTTTTAATGTAAAATATATTTTGCTCAAATTCATCTAGAACATAGGTTCTCTGATAGGCATTGAATTTTCCTTTGTAATAATGAATATATCCTACGTTTGCTCCATTCCCTGAAACAAGTAAGGCTTCTGTATCGAACGCATATTTATCAATTTGATAATATTCTCTCGCACAAGTATAGAATCGGTATTCTCCATCCTCTCTCATTGCGTTTGCATCAAGTTTTCCTGTAGTCGTTGAACACAATCCCCCCAAACGTTTCTCCTCCCAATCTGGGTAGGGATTTCCGTTTTGGTCTTTGAAGCGGAGCTGGCCAGAGAAGAGTTGTTGCATTACGCCTTTTTTGTATTGCTCTAACAATTCCTTCTTTTTGGTGAGCTGCTGTACCTTGTCGTCTACCGCACTTAAAAAGGAAGCTATTTTTTGTTGTTCATTATGAGATTTAGGAAAATGAAAAGCAACTTTATTAAGAAGTGTACCACTAGTTAATGCTCTTGTTGTGAAAGAACTCTTAGTGACTATTTCTTTACGAACTGACCAAGTTCCAAAACAAAATTTCTTGTAATCATCAACTAAGGCATTATCAATAGGGCGAGCTCTAAGAACAAAACCACTAAATACACAATTAGGAATATCTTCAACTAAAGCTGCGGCCATTCCAATGTCAAATATGGTTTCTGAAGTTCTTGTGAAGAATACATCTCCTTTTAATGCGTCATACCTCTTAATTTCATTCTCAGAAAGCTTTACTAAGCCTTTAATATCATTTAATTTAATTCCTTCTAAATTATAGACATCTTTAAAATTGATTATTGGCGTACCATAACCAAAAAACTCTTTTTCTTTATTTAAGCCATTTTTAAACTCAAAATGATCTTCTATGGTAGATTTTTTCCATAAATCATCAAACTCCTTAAATCTTAATGCGGGAACAAGTTGCTTATTAGTTTTGATATGTGTTGTAGTTTCAATCATGCTAGAAAGGTGTGTCTATGCCTAATTGGTTACAGTAATCGGCTATTGTGGCATCGGTGCTTCGGCTCCGCTCAGCAACCTCCCTTAGTTCTTGAGAAACGGCTGCCAGGTCTACAGGTTCTTCTTCTTCGAAGGTATCTACATATCTAGGTATATTCAAGTTGTAGTCGTTTTCTGCTACTTCTTGCAGTGTGGCTACATAGCTGTATTTATCTGTTGTTGTGCGATTGGTGTAGGTATCAATAATACCATTGATGTCTTCTTCTCGCAAGTAGTTTTGTGTTTTTACTTTCTCGAAATGTTGGCTAGCGTCTATAAACAGGATGTTGTCTTTATGGGTTCTTTCCTTTTTCATTACCAAAATACAGGTAGGAATACTGGTTCCGTAAAAGATGTTGGCTGGCAAACCTATTACGGCATCGAGGTAGTTGCGGTCTTCTATGAGGTACTTACGGATGTGTCCTTCGGCTGCGCCTCGAAACAATACTCCGTGAGGTAGTACGCAAGCCATGGTTCCGTTATCGGCTAATTGATGAATCATGTGCTGCACAAAGGCAAAGTCGGCTTTCGATTTTGGTGCTAGTCTACCATAAGCCGAAAAACGATCATCACTCATAAACAGAGGATTGGCATTCCAATTGGCAGAGAAAGGCGGATTGGCTACGATAGCTTCAAATCGCATATCCTCGTGCTGTGGCTTTCCTAAAGTATCTTCATTCTTGATGTCGAATCGTTTGTAATGCACATCGTGCATAATCATATTCATTCGGCACAAGTTATAGGTAGTTGGGTTCATTTCTTGTCCGTAAAATGAACTTACCTCACCTACTTCTTTGGCTACACGCAACAGCAATGAGCCAGAACCACAGGTAGGATCGTACACCGATTTTAATTTTTCTTTGCCTTGTATTACCAACTGAGCCAGTACTTTAGATACTTGCTGTGGTGTATAGAATTCTCCTGCTTTTTTTCCTGCGCCACTGGCAAACTGCCCAATGAGGTATTCGTAGGCATCGCCTAATACATCACTTTCATCATTGGCAATATCAAAATCAATTTCGTCTAAGCTTGAGAGAACTTTTACAATAAGTTCGTTTTTATCATTCTCTGATTTACCGAGCTTTGAACTGGTTAAATCTAAATCTTCAAACAGGTTTCCAAAGTCTTCTTCACTTTCAAAACCCATGGTGCTTTGCTCTATATGCGTGAGTACTTTGGCTAAATCTCCCAATATAAATTGATTGACACCGCCTGCATTACCACGTTTTGCCAATTCAGAAAATAATTCTGAAGGCAATAAGAAATACCCAAGCTTATCTAATGCAGCATCTTTAACAGCTTCTAAATAGGCAGCCTCTTGAGCATGCCCTTCTAGGTCGCGAAATTTCAGATTGTCTGGCTCTAATATCTCATTGGCATACAATTCTATTTTTGTACTCAGGTACTTGTAGAAAATAAAACCTAATATATAATCTCTAAAATCATCAGCATCCATTTTACCACGAAGGGTATTAGCAATGCTCCAGAGTTGTTGTTCTAATTGTTGTTTTTGTTCTGTCATTAATTTTTTTAATAATTGAGTAAAATCTAAATTATAGTGTTGCCATGCTATCTCAAAAGCTAAGTTTGCTTAATTTATTCTTAATATAAAACCTCTTTTATTCTTTTTGTTTCTTGTTTTTATAGATCCTCCAAATTATAAAATATATATCGTAATATGAGTATTTTATAAAAAATAAATATTGTGAATAGAAGTAGTTTTTTTATTAAATTATATATAATCCTAATCATTTCCATTAATTTCTACAATAAAATATCTTCCTTTGAAACTTTTTTGTTTTCCATTAAAAAAATTCCAAATATTATTTTGATTAACACCTACTTTCTCAGCAAAACTTTTCAAATTATGTCGTTCTGTTATGTGTGTTGAATTATCAAGGATTGTTTTCCAATTAGATAGTGTACTACTGCTATTTTTATTTTTTTCTAGTATAAACCTACCCTCAATAGATTTCCTTTTTTTAAAAACCGATAGATAAAGATTTTTGTTAAGAATTTTATTCATTTCTTCAACTTTAATACTTTTTAATTCTTTACAATCAAAAATAGTATCATCTACATCTACAATTTGATAATTAACTTTTCTTGATGGTGTTTTTGTAGGAGTATTTACTTTAATCTTTTTAGTGTTTTGGATTATGAGATCAATTTTTGATATTAGACTAGAAAATATATACCCATCTTTAACTATAATTAATGAAGCTCCGTTTTCACTAAAAAGTTCTATTTTTCTTTTATCTCTTTCTATTGTTTTTTCAAAAACCTCTTCGCCTCCAAAAAAATCAACAGCTCTAAAATGTTGTTCTCCATGAAATTCGATACCTATTTTATACTCAGGTAGCCAAATATCTACATGTTGTCTTTTTAACCATTTAGGCTTTCCATGTTGTATTACTTTCAGTGAACCATAGTGGTTTTTTATTTTGTTAAATAAATCAGTTTCCGATATCCATCCTTCACCTGACAAAGGCACGCCTTTATGTTTTCTGAAATCATTCGTATTATTTAATACTAAAGATGAGAAAATTTTAAGTATTATTCTTTCTAAAAAATAATTGAAAGGCATGATATTGTGAGGAAAATCAAAAATTGAGTTAGAAGATGACAACCAATTAGTTTGTCCATAACCATATTTTCTCTCTACTCTTTTATAAAATTTGCAAACATCACTTTTTAAATGATGGTTATCAAATGTTTTTCTTACTCCATGTTTTCCTCCAAAGTATTCTTTATGGTCAGTATATTTTGGAAAATCTAATGGAAATTCATTTATTATTTCCAGGTGTGACTTATTCTTCTCAAATAATGAATAAAAGAAACTAAAATTATCACCATAAATTCTTTCAATTTCTTTTTCACAAAAAATTATATACTCATCAAAATTCTTTTTTATATATAAATCTGAAATATTTGATTTGTTAACTAAATTATCAAATAAAAATTTTGCAGAGATAACTTTTTTCTTACAATTAAATTCAACTGCATGTATCAAACCAAATGAAGGAGAACTTATTTTGTTATTGATAAGTAAATTATGTATGTAGGAGTAATTCTTTTCATCTATTAGTAAGTTTATAGTTTCATCATCTACAAAGCTATCTGTCTCAAAACTCATAACATGTTAAATTATTTTCTAGTTTAAATTTAGCTAATTTACAACCTTTATGCCATGGTTAGTAAGGCTATTAAAAGTAATGAACTTTCGATTTAGCTCTTAGCCAAAACTTTTTATTTTGTTTTGCCTTTTTCTTTGTAGAGCCAAATCAAAAAAGATTTGGCGGACTTGATTAAAAGCTTTAAACTTTGGGTTAAGTACCAAAACCCTTATTAATTATAGCCATTGTTAGGCATGGTTTATTCTCCTTTTGTGGTTGAGCTTTTAATTATCTCAATTATTTTATTATTTGATTCTGAATCTCCTTCGGCTTTTAAATATCCTGTTTGTTGGTTTGAAAAAATCGAATGAGTCGTTTCTAATAAAATAGCATTTTTTGTTTGGTCATCAGTACTTGCAGCGTTAGAAAAGGTTTCAAATGTACTTAAGGCGTTTTGCCTGTGCTTGTTCATAATTCCGTTGTGCTTATGAGCTTTATAATTCCTATTTGTAATAGATAAACCATAAAACAAAGCTGATAGAACAACTATTTTGGTTATTGTGAATTGAACAATCTCAGCATTTTCTTTAAAACACAAGCCTAAAAAAGCAAGTCCGATAGCAACTAGTGCAATTGCAATCAGAATATTTCTTGTATATCCAAGCCATTTTTTAGCCTCATTCTCGTGATGCTCAGATTCTGATTTAAAAACAGACGAATGTTTTGAGACACCTGCTTCTATAGCAAAACTTTTTGCGTTTTCAATTATATCATTTAATTCTTTTAGCTTTTTCTCACTATCCTCTTTCGATACTTCTAAATCAGCAATAAGTTGGTTCATCTTTGATCTCTCTGAAGATAAATCATTACTGTTCAGGAGTCCAACTGATAAAATAGGAACTGAATGAGTATAATAGTTGTCATAACTATTATTGATATTAGTGATTAAGTTTTTACGAGTAATTACAGAATTATTTACTGCGGCATTAAAATTCTTGGCTTGATCAAAATAAGTGATAGCATTATTAATCTGTTCGTTAAATGCATTTAGTAAATTATATGGTACTTCACGTAGATTTACTTCTTTAACTCTTTTAAAAAGGTCAATTGTTTTTACGAATTTTTCCTCAATTTCTTTGAAGCTAAATTGAGTTCCTAATTCTTCTTCTCTGGTTAGCTCTTTAATAGAGTATGACAACATTTTTTCTATACTTTCATTAACTTGTTCTAAAATTGTTTCAAATTGTTGTTGTGTTGCCATTTAGTTTTTCTTTTTTTTAATTATGCCTAATTCTCTTTTATAAGAAGCATTACCTGTATTAACAGCTTTATATTTCCGGATAAGACAACTTTTTTATATGTTCTAAAGATGAAAAAATAACCACCGCTACACAATCCCCATAAATGGTGAAAATGACAACTCCCTGTTTTTTGTAGAGCCATAATTTCTAGCCTATTACTCCTCTACAGACCAACTATACACCAAAGAAGCATCGCCAGTAAACTCTTTTTTTCTATCAATTTCATAAAGGTCTTCAAACTCAGGCCCAAACCGTTCAAAAGCACTTAAAAACCCAAAATCTCTGTCTTTTAGCTTATAAAGGATCTTCCCAATCATAGGTACCGCTTTTTTAGCCACCACCAGCCATGGTAGGGTAGCGGTGCCTACCACATCGGTAACCATGCCAAAAGCATCTCCTCCAATACCCTCTTCAACGTCTTTTAAAATTTCACCCAAATCTCTGGTGGCTTTTCGGGTATGCCGTAGATAGAGATGTACGTTTAACTCTCGATCTGCTGGAAGTGCTCTACTCAAGACAAACAGCCCATTAGATCCAGCATCATCCGTGTCAAATTGGAAAGAATTGTCATGCCTTCTAGACAACTTAAAAGGTTGGTGAGGTAGAGTTGTGATGATCATTTTATCTTCTTCTGTAGGATGGTCTGTAACCACTAAAAAGTAGAGTTTCCATCTTTTTTTTGGGCGATGAATTTGTACTTCATCAATTTCTAAACGTACACGAGTCATAGGGTTTAAATTTATTACTAGTGATAAAAGTGTGTCTTCACCTTCAACACCTGTTACAAATTTATAGTAAAGGGCAGTAGCGGTCAATCCCTAAAAACAATGAAATTTTTTCTTCCCTAAAAAAAGAGGAGTGTTCCGTAGCATAAGGGATACAGAAGAAGTCCATGGATATCCGCTAGTTTTCTTAAGCG
>Ga0209094_1002244_pt1 | contig 10046 bp, 7 predicted proteins | sample COGITO_mtgs_1004_2_FD_184790 | JGI IMG/M metagenome (GOLD analysis project Ga0209094, IMG submission 184790) | Pelagic marine microbial communities from North Sea - COGITO_mtgs_100430 (SPAdes) (version 2) | ecosystem: Environmental > Aquatic > Marine > Epipelagic ...
TACGTCGTTTCCTAGTAATCTCTGATGCAAACATTGGCCCAAAGCGGTTCCACCAAAACCGAACCGTTTCATGACTTACCTCCACACCCCGTTCATGAAGAAGGTCCTCCACATTACGGAGCGAAAGCGGGAAACGGACATACAGCATTACTGCAAGTCGGATGATGTCAGGACTGGTTTTAAAGTAACGAAAGGGAGACTGTTTTGTCATCTATAGATGCTACAAAGCAGCCCTGCCCGCTTCAAGCTAGTTTAATCTGACAGTACCCTCTGGTGGCATCACTGCGGGTTTTGAGCACAACAAAGACGCCCTAAGAACCTTTGCAAGTCTTGGCCTTCAGCGCAGTTCCCTACAGAAGGGCAAGACAGCGACCTACACCAACAACGGCACTGCGGGTTCCTTTACTGACAGTTCCACTGGTGACACACGTCGCTCAATCACTGTTGACTTTGACTACGCAGGTAGCGAGAACATGACCTTCTCAGGTGCCGTAGAAGCCTTCTCATCAACAGGTGGTGTGAGTGGTAACTCTGCAAGCCTGACGGCGAACTGGTCGTTCTAAGGCAACAGTTAAGAACCAGTGGGAGGCTCTGAGTAGTCTCCTGCATCAGACGACGATGAATATATGGAGAAGAAAATGAAAAAAAGAGTTATGTCTTTACCCGTGATCATACTGTTTGTGGCCGCATGTTCTGGCCCTGATGTCTCAACACGGGTTACCAGCAGTTTAAGCAGAGGCGTTCTGGCCGTTGAGCAAAAAGTTCAAGGTAAAACCATCATTATGACCCCAAACGTTGAAGACATTACAGATAAAGGATTTAATATTCGATATATGGAGCTATCATTTGGTTCGGGAGTACCAGTGAATATAAGAGACTTGGCGATTGATCAGTGTGAATCTACTGGAAAAGTCGCCGTATTCATGGGCAATTCTCGTGGGTTGGTTCAGTTTAACACAGTGAAGGCTCACTATGAATGTAGAGATATTGGAACAAGTTAAGTTTAAAGATTTGTAAGCCTCTATTAGCTCTCAGCTATCCATTAATGCGTAGCCAATATTTCGGCTAATCCTTGATCCTACCTTGGCTGCATATTCGACCAGGCATACGATCAAAGACAAGATGCGGACGATGAGGGCTACTACCAAATTTCAACGCAGCATCTTGGGTCATGGCAAGAGGACTGATGCAGACAATTATGGTGATGATGAGCCACTGAGACATAAGCTCGAAGTGTTGATGGAAACTTCTACCGTGTCTCATTAGTGTAGCTAAAACTATACTTAGTCAGTAATTTTGACAACGCGTTATCTGTTGTTAGGTCCATCGATAAAGGAAAAGATTCTGAAGTATGAATATAGTTATCAAGTTGATCCTTGTGGCCTTGGCCTCAGTATTCCCCAAATTCAAAATGGGCTACGGAGTGTTCTTGATCATTCTCATGTCATTTGTATCTTTGTTCTGTTTCTTTGCAGCATATGCGGACTACACCTTTGGGGAACCTGCTTGGATAGTTCGAAATGAAATCCTTTTAGGAATTGGTGCTTCGGTTATAGGATGGGTCTTGGGGACAGCCCTAATGCGTCAAGCTGCCAGACATGAGGCTATGATGGAGGCCAATTTAGATGAATATGAACGCAAAAGAGACACAAAAAAACATTGAAATGCTTCTTTATTCAGATTACTACTAAATACCTTTGTAATCTATTCATCTGCTGACAACTGACACTGCTTCAATGCTAGAGTTTTTTGCGAGTTAGCTGATGTTAACTTAGAAAACTCTTTGTCACTTTTATTCGAAAGTTTTTCCGTGTTTTGCGTTCCTCTGGAAGGTTAATAGATACGGGTGTCTCTATCTTTTGGCAGTCACATTGTCCGTATTCAGTGTTTTTTGAAACCAATTGTGGCTTCAACTAAGAGAGTTCGGCTCAACCGGTTGATTGAATTATGCTGCGCAGTTTCTGTGATGCAAGCGCTTCGCTTTGGGCGTCTTTCATGATTGGTGTTCAGGCAAGGGTCGAAAGCCTTTCAATCAAGTGAAGCAGTTGTCCAGCTGGATGACTCGTATCGATTTTATTAGTCGGGCTTACTTCACAAAAGGGCAATAGTTCAAAAACGAGCCATTTCTCTTTTGCCTGACCCTTTTGAATTGAATTTTGTTTTGTAAAACAGGATCTCTTCTGAAATGATTACTCATGGATACGTGGAGGTTGTGATGTTCAAATCGTTAATAGCAGGTTTGGTTGGGTTGGGTCTGTTGGCAAGTCAGGCTTATGCTGGCCAACTAAAAGTTGGCTCTTGGGGTGGCAATGTTCGCTCTGGCCCAAGTACGGACTATCCAAAAATTGGAAGCCTAAAAAATGGTGATCCAGTAGTTCTACTAAAGAAAGAAAAACTTACTAGCGATAGATTTAACTGGTTTAAAATTGCTTATGGCAATGGCCAAGTTGGGTATCAATGGGGTGGAATATTGTGTGGCTTCAACAATAAGGTAAACGGCACATTTGGTATCTGTGAGAAAGACAAGAGATCCACGCCACGGAGCTATGAGTGTTACGACCTAAATAAAATTCGCTCAAAAAGAGCTGAAATAAAAACAAAGATTACATTTTTTGTTGGACAAACTGATGATGAGTTTAAAATTTACTGGCTAGATTATAATGGAAACAAGAAACTCTATACAAATTTAAGCTCGGGAATGAGTTGGACTGCTGACACACATCGATCTCATTCCTGGGCTGCATATAGGGTTTCAGCTAGTGGCGGTGAGACCTGCCATAGTATCATCAAGGGGAAGAAAAAATCATCACAATGGCTGCTTAGATAGGGGGATTTGGATGAGGCTTTTATTGTCTGCAGTATTTTTGATAGTGGCCTTCTGCATCAGACGACAATGAATATCGCTTGATATCAGGTGGCTAGCTGCAGTTACCTAAGGATTGTGGTGCCCCCACACGGACACTGGTTCCCTAAGACGGCATCAGTCAACCCACCGACATCAACGATAACAGCGGTGCTGTCAGACGAATGCGAACTAGTCTCTGCAAGGACAATGAAGCCGCCCGTTATGCCACACCGAGTTGACGCCACTCAGCAAGAGCGTCGGTTCGGTTGAGCTTGAAATTTGATCGGCTATAGAGGTGTCTTTCCTGGTTGAAATGGTTGTGAACTGAGGCGTGGACGGCGACGAACTTTTGCAAACTTCGCGTTCGGCGGAAGCGCAACATGGCTCGCTCTCTTCGTCGAAACGGCAGGTGTGAATTCTCGGCCCTGTTATTAAGCCAGCGCCCCGTTTCCTGTTTGTCTGCGTTGCCACTGACCTTCATCGCGGCGCCGTAAGACCGCAGTAGATCGGTCACGATGACATGTGGCGGACCAAAGCGCTTCATTGTTTTTCTGAGGAATTTCAATGCTGCTTTGCGGTCGCGGCGCTTGGTGACATAACTTTCAAGCACCTCACCTTCGTGATCTACGGCCCGCCATAAGTAATGGGTCTCGCCATTGATTTTCACAAATACCTCGTCCAGATGCCATTGCCAGTTCGAATGAGCACGAAGTTGTTGAACCCGTTTCTTTCGGATTTCAGCGGCAAACAGCGGGCCAAATCTGTTCCACCAGAAACGGACCGTTTCATGACAAATATCAATACCGCGTTCGTGCAGCAGATCTTCCACATTTCGAAGCGAAAGTGGATAACGCACATACATCATAACCGCCAAGCGGATGATTTCGGGAGACGTCTTGAAGTACTTGAATGGGTCGCGTTTTGTCATTCCGTCAAACTAGATCACCGCCCTGCCCGGCTCAACAAAGTTTTCCTCTGACAGCACCATTCTTCCCATTACCAAACTCCTGCACGTTTGAGCCACGTTAGAGTCCACTTATCAAACGCGCAATGACGCTTTCAAATCAAGGGGCAAGAAAAGCTAACCATCTACAAACACCTTGCACCCTAAGCCAGCTTCCAGCTGATTGCACATATCCAAAATGGCCAGCTTGGCAACATCAGAAAACTTCTTAGTCACCAAAAGCAAATCGTTCTTGTTACAAAACTTGTACTCAAGGAATAATTCACGGGCATACTCCTTGGCATCATCCAGATCACTCTTACCAGTGCTGATGCGGATGGTGTGAGGGCCCAAATAGTTTTTTTAACAAGGGTGACCCGGACCAACCAAGGAATAGGGCCTACATATTACAGAGAGAAAGTGGGAAACGAACATACAGCATTACTGCAGGTTGGATAACGTCAGGGCTGATTTTAAGACAGCCAAAAGCGGAGTGTTTTGTCATCCAAAGATGCTACAAAGCAGCCCTGCCCGCTTCAAGCAGGTTTAATCTGACAATACCGTTTGTTAGTCTTGTTTGACGAGTTTCGCATTCTGCTAAACGGGCCGATTGATTAGAGGCTTTTGCGTCAGAGCGATAACCGCGCCCAAAAGCAACAGTCCTGATGCGCCCAGGAGGCTTATACCAATGTCGCCGGCCAGATCCCCCAATAGCCCAGCGGCATAGGGCCCAAGCGTCTGCGCCACGGCAAAGACGACAGTAAAAAGGCTGATGGCCGCACCCCAGCTGCGCTCAGGCAGGTTTTGACGGGCAAAATTGGTCACGGCACTGGGGGCCATAAAAACCGAAAGGCCAAAAATAACCGCCGCGAGCAACAAGGAGAAATTTCCAGGAAACAGCACAGGCAGCGCGGATCCCAAGGCGATGCAGGTTAAGATCATGGCCAATGGCAAGCCTGATGCGTGGCGTGTCAAGATGGGACGCCACACCAAGGGTGAAACACAGATGCACAGACCCAGCAATATCCAAACAGCCGCGATGAAGCTGGCGCTGGCCGCCTGCTGGGTCATCCAGGCTGATAAAAATGTCAGAAACACGATATAGCCCAATCCAAAGCCAGCATATCCGGCAAGTTGTGCCCAGATTTGAGTGATTGGGATGGGCGCTGGAGCGTCCGTTTGCTTCGGTGCCGGGCGCTTGAGCTGTGCAGCTGACCACAGGCAAAGCGGTAAAAATAGCAAGCAAATTGCCGCTATAATGATCCATGCTAAGGGCCAGTGATCCGCGCCGTAATGCGCTAAAAACAGCGGCAGGCTCGCTCCAGATAAAACAATTGCCAAGCCGCCACCCGTACCAAATAAAATGGCAATGGCTAGGGCATTGCGGCGCGGATCATTTGGAAACAGGCCAGCTGCTAAAACACCGGCGGTGGAAAAAGACATGGCCCCAAAAAAGCCAACCAAAATGCGCCAAAGAGTTTGCCACCAAAGGTCCGAGATCAACCCAGTCGCCAGCAGCGCAAGGGTAGTTGTGATCAATCCAAAGGAAAATAGAGATGTCGCCGAATATTGCCTAATCATTAGCATAGTCAACACAGCGCCCGCGATATAGCCCAGAGCATTGGCCGTATTGAGCCATCCAGCTTGGGCATAGTTCCACCCTAGATCCGACTGCATCGCCGGCAATATCAACCCATAGGAAAATCGGGCAAAGCCATTGGTTACTGTCACCCCCAGCGCCAGCCCCGCCAGCACCAGCCACGGCCGTTTGTGTGCCTCTATCACCCCGGCGTTTTCCTATGTCTCGTCACGTGATGGGCCTCCGATGGGTGGAAATCTTACCGCTATCCAACGAGGCTAGGCGATTGAGCCTACCGGGTCCAGCGGCACCTGCGCAGAAACAAATTGCCAAGGTCGGTTAGAGGGTGACTGAAGGTTTTGAAAAGCCAGACTTTAGGGGTTGCTCAACTCATTTCTTAAATACAAGGACGTCCCGAACCACTCAAGGAAAAGGACAGCGACCTACGACTAGAGGTGGGGATCAAACATACAGCATTACTGCAAGTCCGATGATGTCAGGACTGGTTTTAAAGTAACGAAAAGGGGACTGTTTGGCCATCCAAAGATGCTACAAAGCAGCCCTGCCCGCTTCAAGCTAGTTTAATCTGACAGTACCCAATTGACCTTTCAACGCATCGACTGCCGCATCAGCACGGATTAATATCTGATTATCCTTTGAGCGTTTATTAGCAGCAATGAATGTAACGTTTGTGGTCCCAATAAAGCCAAGAAAGTGACATATATAGCCATCAGTTCACTCAAACGCGACGCTAATGTCGGTTTCTAGCGCGTAATTAGTTTCCAAAAATACTTTAGTTACGATCTAATGAGGGACTGGTGTTTAATCGTGTTTAACTCTTTGATGCCTAATAAGTTGAAAACACAGACCTCTGTGGCTTCCGGAAACCTAAGTTGTATAGTGGCAGTAGGGTTGTTTTCTTTTGGCTTTCCAGCGGCAGATAGCCTTTTGGAAACGTGGGGCGTAATTTCCCTTATCACCTTAAGAAATTTATTAGGATTACTGTTTTTAGTTGGACTGATGGCCTTTAAGTTGAGCCTCAGTTCACTGGCTCAACTGCCTTGGATAAAAGGGTTTTGGATTGGTTTTTTTGGCTTTGGCATTGGTTCAATGCTCCTGCTTCTTTCACAATCTATGACAAATGCAGTGACCGCCGCTCTGGCGGCCGCAACAATGCCAATATGTGCAGTTGCGCTCGAAGTGGCCTTTGATGGCAAGCGCCTTACATTGAATTTTTTGGCCAGCGTAGCCCTTGTCGTACTAGGCGGTTTGACTGCCTCTGGCATCCAATTCGGCGATTTTAAAATTGGGTTGGGTTTTCTGATCGGCTTGTGTGCCTCCTCACTTTTTGCTTGGGGTTCGCGAGCAACGGTCAAGGGGTTTCCAGAATTGGCACCACTTGCAAGGACCACCGTTACAACCCTTGGCATGACAGGATTCTGCGCTTTTGTGTTCTTTTGTGCGCTCATTTTCAAAATACCAGGCGCAACAATTCCAACGCCAACAAACAATGATTTTATTTTACTTTTAATTTATGCTTGGTGTGCATTGGGGATCTCTCAATGGATGTGGATCCGTGGAGTTGGTCAGGTTGGGATCGGCGTAGCCTCTTTTCATCTTAATGCAGCACCATTTTATGTAATGATGATTATGTTATTATTTGGGTATGGTTGGAACTGGCTACAAACCATTGGTGCCTGTATTCTGGCCGTTGGAGTTATTATGGCTCAAAGTAAGCCCAAACTGGATAGCATATTGAAATCAAAGCACTCACAGTAAAATACCTAGGAACGAGACCATTCCCCTCACTCACACAATAAAAATGTCAACTCGCTGATGAAAATTGAAAATCATGGGTTCTGTCAGACTAACGAGAACAAACATCAAATTGCTGCCACAGCCTAAATCTTTGCGCTCAATGGTGCTGTCAAACTAAAGATTGCAAGCATCAGATTGATGGTGATAATTGAAATCTATGCGCTCAATAATTGAGGCCACTCAGCCAGAGCAGCATCACGGTTTAGCTTGAAATTGGTGCGTGAATAGAGATGCCTAGATCAGCAATACAAAATCCACTTTTGGGATCACTTTTATATTTTTGAATAGAAATAAGTTACTGTAACTAAGTGGAATATGAAAAGTTCGACGTCCTCTTCTGGTCACCACTTTAACCAAGATCAGTGGACCAAGTACTTGATTTGCAAGGAACACATACCTTGACCCACGATTTTCGCTGCAAGACACTGCAACAAAGCGGCTTACGGCCCTAAGCCACCGTCGGCCGATGTGTCAGATGCCGCGCTGCAGCTTCCCCAAACCGGGCATTGGTCGACGGCGCAGCATTGTAGTTTTTTGTATGGCTGTTTTGTGAATCTACCCACTGAATGGTACAGTTTCTCTAAAAGACATAAACCCCAGAGACATACCGTTAGCTCTTACCACCACCGAACATTTGCCTTGTTCATCTCGCAGGCACTAACACAATTTAGGCTCACCAGATCGATATTTTCTTAAACTATTTGTACCTTAGCCTCAAATAAATAAGCCGCAAGCGCCTGCTCAAGAGCAGGAACGAACGATTTTTCTCCTTCAACAACAGACACTGTGACACGCATACCACGTGCACCACCGTCTACGACATCGATGTTCGCGTCACCCAGACCCATCTCATCGTGAACCAAATCTGTTACCCTCAATTTGGCGGCTTCACACCGCAAACCTGGTTTATAGATTTTACCGACTGAGGTCAGAGGCACCGTGTCGATAATATGTATTTTCTTAGGCCATGCAGGACGCTCATCAATTGTGCTTTGGGCATGCGCCTGTAATTCTGCAACGCTCACCTCAGCGTCCTCGTTCAACTGAATGAAGCAGACGGGCAACTCTCCGGCATAGGCGTCGGGCATACCTACCGCAGCAGCTACTGAAACTGCGGGATGCGTGGTCATGGCATTTTCGATCATGGCTGGGTCAATGTTGTGGCCGCTGCGGATAATCAGATCTTTTGATCGGCCAGCAATGTAGAGCCGCCCCTGTGAATCCTTGTATCCCAGATCGCCAGAATTTAGCACGCCATCATTGAACACATTGTTGTTGTGTTTTGGATCACTATATCCCGGCGAAACGTGATCTCCACTGATCGCGATGACACCGATTTCGCCAACATCGCAGGCCTGACCAAGTGTAGCATCCGCGTTATGGCGCAACACGTCGACCTGAGTGTAGGGCAAGGCCCAACCAACAGACCCAGTAGCGCCGTCCCCGCACGCAGGATCAATGCTGATTAATCCTGAGGCTTCAGTCATTCCCAATATTTCAAAAAGAGTGCAGCCCGTAACTTCCATGAACTGGTGCCCAACAGCAGGAGGTAACAGTGCAGCACCCGTCAGACCTGCCCGCACAGCGCTGATGTCATATTCACCCACCCGAGTTTGCAACACTGCGCCAAGTGCGGTTGGAACACCAGCCACCAACGTGGCTTTGTATTGGGCTGTTAGTCGCCAGAAACCCTCTACGATAGCAGGATTGCGCAGGCCAGCTGGCGACATGATGAGCATTTGCGCACTCGCCATAAAGACACTCAGACCTGCAACAATAGTTCCTGCAACATGGAATAATGGAAACGTTGCGGTCAGAATATCGCTGGAGGAGTAACCGCACATAGACGCCCCGCCAAACGCGGCTACCAATTGGCTACGATGTGTGTGTGCGACCAGCTTTGGCACGCCAGTTGTGCCACCAGTGTGAAAATACGCGGCGACATCATTGCCTCCGCGTGCTTCACCAAAGGTCAAGTGATCATCAGGTTGCGCCATCAAGGCTGAACCAAAATCGATCACGCCCTCTTCCACTCGATCTCCGGGAGGCGAAACTTGCACGAGGATCAGGCCTGGAATCTGGCTTTTTAATTGTAATGCTTTTTCCCAGATATCCAGCTGAGGGTGTGGGCCAAGAGCGACCAGGATTTTTGCACCTGATGCTTTGAGCAACTCGGCGATGCTATCTGGCTGCAAAAGGAAGTTGATCGGAACTGCAAAACCAGATGTTTCCGCGCCCCATAAAGTGACATGCGTTTCGACCAAAGACGGCAGCATGTAAGCAACGCCTGGTGCTGGTCCCCCCAGAGCGGAAAACATATTGGCCGCTCTTCGGATAAGCCCAAGCAACTGAGCATACCCAACCTGACGTGGCTGCTCATCCGCAGCACCTGTCATCAGCATCGTGATCGCAGTGGCGTCGGGCCGCTGATCTGCACTTGAAATAAATACGTCCAGAATGCTGCGCTCCGGTAAGCGTTCCTCGAGCGACATCTCAGCCTCGAAACGTTTAAGGTCTCTCACGTTCCGGATAGGTTCATTTCCCAGATTAGCCATCGAATGCTCCTCAAGTGTGTATTTGATTTCGAGTTAGTCTTTCCCAACTGACAGAATTGGGCAATCCTGTTTTTAACTCTAAGCCTAGTTGCCCTCCAAGCAAATGAGTCAAATACCACCGGGGCGCAGGCAACGCTCAATGCGGGAACGTGTGTGCCGGTGCTGTCAGACTGGTGCTGTCAGACTAATGATTGCAAGCATCAGATTGATGGGGCAATCGAAATTTATGCGCTCAATAATTGACGCCACTCAGCCAGAGCAGCGGCACGGTTTAGCTTGAAATTGGTGCGTGAATAGAGATGGCGT
>Ga0209094_1002256_pt1 | contig 10010 bp, 9 predicted proteins | sample COGITO_mtgs_1004_2_FD_184790 | JGI IMG/M metagenome (GOLD analysis project Ga0209094, IMG submission 184790) | Pelagic marine microbial communities from North Sea - COGITO_mtgs_100430 (SPAdes) (version 2) | ecosystem: Environmental > Aquatic > Marine > Epipelagic ...
CCTCCCGACGAAAGAGCTTGGCTTGCCCGTTGCGGCCGAGCAGCAAAAAGAGCGCGGCCAGCGCAAAAGTTATCCCGATCGAGGTCACGAAGGCTTGCAAGGATTGGTCGGCAAAGGTCTCGCCGTTGGCGAGCCCCGCCATGACGCAGAGGCCGAAGGCTCCGGCCAGAGCCAGCAGCACCATGCCTAGCAGCTTATAAATGATTGCGGTATTCACAGTTTAGACGAGGCGCTCAAGCAGTGCTTTTTCGTGCTCGTGGTTAACCGCGACGACGATTCGATCGCCTGCAAGAATGACATCATCTGCTGCGGGGACTTTGGCTTTGAATTTGTGTTGTAAAGCGACCAATAGGCTGCCGCGTGGAAATTGCAGATCTTTGACGCTACGCCCGACGCATGGACTGGAGTGGCTGATGCGTACTTCGAGTATGCGTACTCCCTGACTCGGTAAATCGGCGAGGGTCGCTACGGTTTCTGTGGATAAGGTGCGGAGCATGAATTCGGCAGTGGCACGGCGCGGTGAGACGACCACTTCAATCGCCAGCGTCGTCTTTAGCATCCCGAGTAGCTCATCATAGTCGCCCTTGTTGATCACCAGTTGCACGTGTTTGGCGCCGAGCTTAGAGGCTTGAATGCAGGTGAGGATGTTTTCCTCATCGTCTTTGGTGCAGCCCACGAAATAGTCGGCGCTGCCGATTTGTTCCTCTTCGAGCAGACGTAGTGAGGTAGCATCACCATGAATTACTGTGATGTGTGGAAAGCGCTCAGCCAGTGCGCGACAAGTCTCGGGGTTTTTCTCGATTACACGGATTTTAAAGCGTGGATTGGTTAGCAGCTGAATCAAATTGATTGCAGTCTCGCTGGCTCCGAAGAGCACGACTCGAGAGAGATCGGCTTTGTGTTTTGGATCGAATTTTTGGCGCAGGGCAAACAGGGCTTCAGGGTGGCCGAAGTGCGTGACCAGATCGTCCACTTGCATCGTGCTCTCTGCGCTGGCGATCTCGCTCTTACCGTCGCGTTGAATGTAGCCAATCCGCACACGAGGGTCGAATTTTAGGTCCTTGAGTTGCTTGCCGATTAGGCGAGAGCCCGCAGCGACACGCTGTTGCTGTACTTCGATCTGTCCGCGGGCGAAGTTTTCTACGGCCACGCGACCGGCACCACGAATCTCTTTAGCCAGTTCTACGGCGCAGATCGCTTCCGGATTTACTAGAAGATCGATGCCGAAGTGCAGTTGATAGTTAATCACCGAGTTATCGCTGTAAGTCTCGTCATGAATACGGGCGATCGTGTTTTTAGCCCCCAGCCCTTTGGCGAGAGAACAGGAGATGATGTTGGTGCGGTCATCACTGGTCATCGCTAGAAAGGCGTCGCATTCCGCCACATCGACTTCGATCAATTGGCGCGCAGAACTGCCGTTGCCAGAGATGATGCGCGCGTTCTGCTCCTCATCCAGCTTCTCGCAACGTTGTGCAGAGCGTTCGATGAGGGTCACGTCGTGCCCAGAGGCAGCGAGTGTTGTGCAAAGATTGTGGCCGACTTCGCCGGCGCCAACGATGATGATTTTCATAACGGGTGTGTCTAAATGACTTTAAACTTCCGACGCATTGTGACGCTGCGGTAGCGTATATCCAGAGTTAATTTTAGGGCCTTTCCCGCCTCATTTTGCATAAAACGAGGCCGCGAGCCGGCTTTGGGAGCGGCGGAAGAGTCTTTATTGTGTTTCGAGCCCTTGATTCGCGCCACAAAGTCAGTGCACTACACTTTTCGCAGCGACGGGCTTTATGCCAGGATTGAGTGCGCGCGAGCAGCTGCGACGATTAAACCGTCACCTCAACTGTGAAGCTGGAGCGCTCGCCAGGCGCCACTGTATGCAGGCCTTTGCCGTGCTCGGCGCCGTTGGGCGGCCCCATCCATGGCTCGACGCAGTAAAATGGGCTATCTTTGAACTCTGTCCAAAGAAGCACCGCATTCGCCGGTGATGCGGTCTCGGTATCCTGCAAAATATTTATGTGGATATCCTCGCTGCCGTCGTTTGGGCCGAAGGTGGTCGAAGAGCCGTGCAATTTGGTGAAAATACGATTGCTGTTCTCGATGCTGCCAAAAGAGCCCTGTTTGGCAAAGGGTTTGACTGGCTCGAGTGCCCCGTCGCCGTTCTGGATGTAGCACTCTTTAGCGGGAATCTTAAACTGGTAGTCGCCACGCGTTGATCCGTCGCGCCAAGGTAATGTAAAATAGAAGTGGTGCCCCGCCGACCAGAGGATCGGGTGGTGGTCTAAATTCTCGAGCGTCAGTGTGACTCGTAGTTTCAGCTCGCTGAATTCATAGCGTACGGTGAAGCGATAATCATAGGGGTAAGCTTCGTGGTCTGCTGCGGTTGGTTGTAGTTCTGCGGTAAAGCCAGCCTCGTTGGTCGCGACCACGGTGAATCTGCCATTGCGCGAGAATCCATGCATTGGCATCGGCCGCACTGTGCCGTCCCGATCAGGCCAATAGCCTATCTCGCCCGCGTGGTAGCTGCGTCCGCAGAACGGGAAGAGGATTGGGTTGCCACCGCGCACTTTATCAAAGCGCTCAAAATCGGCATCTTCGGGCCAGTGGATGACATCGCGCACAGTGCCGTCAGGCATTTGGAGGTTCCAGTTCATTAGTCGCGCGCCAAGTTCAGGGCGTGCGAGAAAGGTCGAAGGGCCACAGTGCCAGCGATGCAACGTGATGCCGTTATAATCAATCGTATCCATTGGACTAGAGTTGAAAGAACTTTTTTGCGCTTGTCTAGCGCCAGATTGTAGAGAGTGCCGCAGGGGGCAGTACGTAATGCGTGGAACAATCCTCGTGGAACATTGCAATCCTCTGTCTTTAAGCTATCTGCGCCAACCGACCGCGGGTGCTGGCCTTGTGGAACAATTCTCGTGGAACAATTTGTCAGGGCTTTGCTCGCGTCGCTAGTGATCGTTTTCCGGGCAAGAGAGTTTTGATTGAGCCCTTTTTCGCGGGGCGAGATGGCACAATTACAGATAAGTTGAGCCGTCCGCACTTGCTTTCTGCCTTTAATTTTTCATTGTTAAAATTCTATGGCGACTTGTCGTTTCTGCCTTTTACTCCTTACGTTGTCCTGTTTGCCGCTGGCTGGCTTGCTTGCCCAAAAAGTAACGCCAACAACTGCGATGCCAATGGATGCCTATGTGATTCCGATTACCGGCGCGATTGGCACGCCAAATTTGTATATCCTGCGGCGTGGCTTAAAAGAGGCGATTGTGAACGACGTCGGCATGGTGATCCTCGATATGGATACCCCAGGCGGGCGGGTGGACGTCACACTGGAAATGATGGAGATGCTGGATCGTTTCGACGGCATCACCGCGACTTACGTGAATGATGATGCGATCTCGGCAGGCTCTTTCATTGCGGCCGCGACGCAGGAGATTTATTTTTCGCCACGTGGTAAAATCGGTGCTTCGGCAGTGATTCAGGGGACTGGCGAGGATGTTGCAGAGACCGCCAAGCAGAAGATCGAGAGTTATTTACGTGCGAATATCCGCGTGATCACCGAGGACTATCCATATCGCTCCGACGTGGTGCGGGCGATGCTAGACGCCGACTTCGAGCTGAAAATTGGCGATGAAGTAATCAAACCAGCAGGGGAATTATTGACCCTGACCGCATCGGAAGCGGTCAAGGAGTATGGCGAGCCGCCGCATAAACTGTTGGGTGAAGGAATCTACGATTCGATTGAAGACCTGCTTGATGCCCGATTGGGGGAGGGCAATTATGAGATCCGTGACTTTGAGATCAGTTATTCAGAAGAAATCGCTAAGTGGATGAATACCATTGCTCCAGTTCTAATGGGATTGGGCGCGTTGTTACTCTTCATCGAATTTAAGACCCCTGGTTTTGGGATCTTTGGCATCGGCGGGTTGATCTTGCTCGGGATTTTCTTTGCCAGTCACTATGTGGCAGGGCTGGCAGGGAATGAGCCAGTGTTCTTCTTTGTCCTAGGCGTATTGCTGGTGCTGGTGGAGTTGCTGTTCTTTCCTGGGGCAGTGGTGTTTGCACTGTCTGGATTGGCGTTAATGATCAGTTCATTGCTGTGGACGATGGTCGATTATTGGCCGTCTAGTAGCGAGGGCGATGGTATGGTGCTGTCACCTGAGATGTTTGCCGAGCCGCTGGTGCATCTTATTTTCGGCATTTCAATTGCATTGGTCGGGGCGTTGATTGTGTCGCGGTTATTAAAGGGCTCTTCGATTGAGCGAAAACTGGTGTTGAATACCGCGGCGGGCGGCGATGGGCCGGCGATCCGTGAAGCGAGGGAATCAACACTGCCGAAAGCAGGCCGCGAGGGGATCGCTCTCACGCCGCTGCATCCAGGTGGTCGAGTCGAGATTGAGGGGCAGCGCTATGAGGCACATTGCTCGGTCGGCATGATTGAGCGTGGTGCGAGTATTCGAGTCGTCAGCAGCAGTGATTTCGAGCTAATCGTGGAGGCGGTCGCGACATGAGTATGATTTTGGGCTTTACCGCAGCTGCGTTACTGTTGGTTTTTTTCGAAGTGCTGCTGCCCGGCGGAGTTCTTGGCGTTTTATCCGCACTATGCCTGCTCGCAGCCTCTTGGATTGGTTACGATACGTATGGGCTTATCGGCGGCTGTGCGGTTTTCTTCGGTACGATTCTGTTGATGACAGTACTGGTATTTGTGGAATTCAAATTGCTTGGGAAGACCTCGTTCGGACAAAAGTTTTTCCTGAAGTCTTCAATCGAAGGGCATACGCGTGCCGCGGTTGCTGAAGATTCGGTGATAGGCAAGGAAGGCATGACTTTAACTCGCCTAAATCCGTCTGGAAAGATTGCGGTCGAAGGCAAGAGCTACGAAGCTTACTCACAAGATGGCTATATTGAGCGTGATCAGGCGATTGCGGTTGTGGCCCAAGACAATTTCAAATTAATCATTAAAAAACTATGACTACATTCATCCTCCCTCTCGCCGCCTTAGTTGGTTGGCAACTCGGTGCGGCCGCAATTCTAGCGCTGCTCATTCTCGTTCTCGTGTTGGTCATTGCGACCTTCTTTATGACTTGGCTGCGTGCCAAGCTGTCGGGTGCAACTGTCGGCTTCCCGACTTTGATTGCGATGCGCCTGCGCCGTGTGCCAGCTTCGTTGATTGTGGACGCACGGATCACTGCAGTGAAGGCGGGCATTGAGGTCAGCGCGAACGATCTCGAAGCGCACTATCTGGCCGAGGGTAATGTCATTCAAACGGTACAGGCGATCATCGCCGCGGACAAAGCCAACATCAGCCTCGACTGGCAGCGCGCTTGTGCGATCGATCTTGCGACCAAGGGCACCGGTAAGTCCGTGCTCGAAGCGGTGCGCACCTCGATTAACCCGAAAGTCATCGAGTGCCCAGCCGCAGATAGCGGGCGAGCGACGATTGATGGTGTCGCCAAAGACGGCATTCAAGTGAAGGCGCGCGCCCGTGTGACGGTCCGCTCCAACCTCGATAACTACGTCGGTAGCGCGCTCGAAGAGACGATTATTGCCCGTGTAGGTGAGGGGATTGTGACGACCATTGGCTCGGCTGATTCGTATAAGTCAGTGCTGGAGTCGCCAGATAGTATCTCGAAGGTGGTACTGGAGCGCGGCCTCGACGTCGGCACTGCATTTGAAATTCTCTCAATCGATATCGCCGACGTGGATGTGGGCGAAAATATCGGCGCGAAACTACAAGAGTCTCAAGCGGAAGCCGATAAGAACGTTGCTCAAGCGAAGGCGGAAATGCGTCGTGCGGCTGCGGTGGCACTCGAGCAGGAAATGAAGGCCAAGGTTGAAGAGATGCGGGCGAAAGTCGTCGAAGCAGAGGCAGAGGTGCCGCTTGCATTGGCTGAAGCCTTCCGTTCCGGCAACCTAGGAGTCATGGACTACTACAAGATGAACAACATCAAAGCCGATACGGATATGCGCGATTCGATCTCCAAGGGGGACGAGAAGAAATAGAGCATTTGAATGAGTGAGGCGGTCGTTGTGGCCGCCTCACCTCACCCAAGTCCACAGATTATATGGAAAGTTTAGAGGAGATTTTAAAAGTCGTCGGTGGTCTTATCTTTGGGGCTATCTACCTTTTTGGGAATCAGATCTTTAAGGGTAAAGATGAGGATACGCCGGGGCCGTCGACTTTGCCGCGTGAATCTGCTGGCAGTGAGGATGATGCCGCTCGTCAGCGCCAGATCCAGGAAGCAATTCGTCGCAAAATCATGCAGCGGCGAGAAGCGACGGCCACTCCTACGTCTTCACCAGAGCCGGTTGCGGCACATCGTGAGCGACATAAGCAGGTCGTCGAGCGCCACAAGGAAACGCATCAGCGCGCACCGCACGTGGAACCGACTCCTCAAGCGGCCGCAGTGGATGATCGGTTCTCTTGGGATGCGTCGGACAATGTGTACGAAGAGCAAATGCAAGCTCGGTTGGAACAGATCGAAACGACCAAGCGTCGCGCTGAAGCACTCAGGCGTCAGGCTCGTCGTTCGTCTACAGCAGCGAAGCATCAGATTGAGCAGACACCTTCGCCACGCGGTAGCTTGCCTCTCGGCTCAGTTCGATCGGTCTTACGTGATCCAGCGGCAGCACGCACTGCTTTTGTGTATGGTGAGGTGTTGGGCAAGCCTGTTGGACTGCGGCCGTCTGGGTGCGGTGTAGACTAAAGGGATTTCATTCTAGTATAAAGCCAGTCACTACGGGCAGGGGGATTTGTAGTCACGGCGCTCTGTTGCCGTGACACGTTTCCCTTAGAGAAATCGTTTAATACCATTTCGCATGTAAATGTTGGAGGGAAATGCTCCGTCATTTACGTGTATTGATTGTAACGATTCGCAACTAGGTGGCAACGACGGAGCGTTGCCCTCCACGAATCATCTCTGATGCGGCATTGAGCAATTCTCAAGCCCTACAAATCGAATCCCCTACGGGATCGAAATCTTTGCCGTGCCTTCGCCCTTGGGACGTAGCTTTTCGCCGGCCGGATTAACGATTACTAGATTCTCACCTGCGGTAAATAAGATGTCGACCGGGCCACTCTTGGCGAGCGTGACAGTTTCGCCGCCACTGAGTGTTTTTCGAAAGAGCTCTTGGTTGTCATTACGCTGTTTGACGAGTACGTAAACATTGCCACTGGCAATCAGAGTGATGCTTTCTTCGGGGCTTGCCGGATTGCTCGGCTCGGTTGATTCAGCAGTTTCGGTGATCGCAGCAGGATCGCGTAGATCTTCGATTTCAATCACAGAATCGTCGCCACTACCTAAAATTGCTTTAATCAGACTAAAGATGACCACGACGAGCGCGAGTGTACCGACGGCAACTAGGCCCGCTTTGATGTAAAAAATCTTATCACTCTCGTCTTCAAGGTTTGGCTCGCCTTCCTCGGCTTCGCCTGCAGGAGCATTAGCGGAAATTCTGCCGTAGGAAGGTTCTTCGTTTTGATCACCCGCCGGCTCAGTCGATGTTCCTTTGACGTCCATGCTGCCGAACAGTTCGGCTCCCTTGGTACTGTTGCGGGATTTACTTAGTAAATGTGCACTGTAGTCCGTGAGGATATTTTCAGGGTCGAGCTTAAGGTAGCGTGCGTAGTTTTTGAGGAATCCGCGCTTGTAGATCTCAGGGAGATCGAAATTGAACTTGTTCTGTTCGATGTTTCCCAAAAAGTCGCTACGGATTTTAGTCGCCTCAGCTGCCTCGCGCAGAGAAATCCCCTTGCGCTTACGTGCTTCTTCAAATCGTTCGCCAATACTTTGCATTGAAGAGTATTATGTGAGTGTCTTGTTTTATATCGCAAGCACGGAATAGTGCGAAATCTACAGCCCTTAATCTGGTAGTATTACGCCAAGACGAACTGCAAGTCACCCCATTCGCCGTCTTGGCGCGAATCTACCCGGAATGTGTCTTCTGGGCGCAGTTCGGCAAATTTGGCTTCGTAGTGCGAGCGCACAAGGTCGAGCTCTTTGACCAGAATGCCACTGAGCGCTAAAGTGCCGCCTGATTTGACGCCATGCACGACGGGATCGCAGTGTGGAATCAGCACGTCGGTTTGAATATTCGCCAGTAACAAGTCGGCTTGCCGGTCCTTGAGGCCTTTTTCCAAATCGGCGACTTCAAATTCGAGTTTTGTGATGTGCGCATTCTCTTTGGCGTTGCTGTGGCAAACGACGATCGCTTCGGGATCGAAGTCGAAGCCGAGGATCTTTTTGAATCCAAGCACTGAAGCCGAAAGTGCGAGCACGCCAGAGCCGCAACCTGCGTCGATCACTTCGAGCGTGTTGAGTTCGCTAATGTGGGCGTCCCGATAGTCTTGCAGGCGACGCGCACACAGGCGTGTCGTCTCATGAGCGCCTGTGCCAAAGGCCATGCCAGCATCGAGATAGACGACCGCGGCGCCGGCGGGCGCATTGAGGTTGTCGCGCTCCCAGAGCGGAATCCAGTGTAACTGTCGATCGCTCCATGGCTTGACGAACTCTTTATACGCATTTTGCCAATCTGCATCTTCAATCACGGTTTCGGTAAATGTCTCGGGCAAATTAGGGAACTCGATCCGTAGCTCGGCGAGTGCCGCGTGTGCGGTCTTGGCGTCGGCGAAGATACCGAAGACTTCGAAAGGGTCGTTGATCTCCTTTTGCATGATACCCCAGTGGGCGGACTCGATTTCGAAAAAGTGACCGTCAAGGAGGTCAGCCATTTCGTCGGGAATGATGGTGCGAAGTTCAATTTGTGTGCTCATGTTAATTAGTATAAAAAAGTGCAGTACGAGTTAGATGCTGTGACTGAACCGCGAGTGCAGGAGCATTTAGCGTGCGGCAATGCGCGCTACCGAGTAGTGCTAGATCGTTAATGGTTACAATGATTTGATCTTACCCTTACTCAGGCGGGCGACGACATCAGGCAGCAGTTGGTGCTCAACAATATGGACCTTCTTTTCGAGTAATTCGAGTGTATCTTGTTCTTCGATACGCACTTCTTTTTGGTCGATGATCGGGCCGGCATCGAGTGCTGGTGTGACCCAATGTACGGTGCAACCAGTGAGCTTTACGCCGTGCTCGAAGGCTTGGCCGATGCCATTCATGCCCGGGAAACTCGGCAGCAGGCTTGGGTGCAGGTTGATCATGCGCCCCTCGAAGGCTTCGATGAATGGGCGGTTGATTATTCGCATGAAGCCCGCCAACACGATGAGCTTTGGCGAGAACGATGCGATCCGTTCGATGTAAGTTTGCTCGGCTTCGTCGCTCAGCCGGGCGCCTTTACGCTTCGGATCGATGTAGATCGCGGGCACTTGATATTTTTGCCCTAGCTCAAGGATGCCCGCGTCTTCGTGATCGCTAATGATCGCTGCAATCTTTGCCGCGCCGAGTTGCTTGTTGGCTTCTGCCTTTAACAGAGCCTCAGCGTTGGTGCCGCGGCCAGAGCCGAGAATTACGATTGGATAAGCCATGTAGTTAGAGTTGTTTGGTTATCTGTTATTTGGTTTTCGGTTTTAATTTTTGATCAACTGAAACTAAAGAACCGATAACTTGTAAACCCGCGTTAGCGGCCTAGCGGAAGAATTGTTTCGCTTTTTCGACAAAAGATTCGCCCATCGGGTTGGCCGGATCGCCACACGCGTCGGCGTACTCCTCGAGCTTTTTCTTTTGGTCAGCAGAGAGCTTGGTGGGCACTTCCACTTGCATGCGGATCAGTAGATCGCCTTTGCCATTGCCACGTAGGTGCGGGACTCCTTGGCCGCGCAGGCGGAAAGTCGTACCAGTCTGCGTGCCAGCAGGGATTTTGAGTGAGCCCTTGCCGAACAGGGTCGGCACGTTGATCGAACCGCCGAGTGCGGCGAGGGTGAACTTGATCGGCACTTCGCAGAAAAGGTCATGGTCGTGGCGCTCGAAGAGCTCATGTTCTTTGACGTGCACGATGATGTAGAGGTCGCCCGCTTGGCCGCCCATTTGACCCGCTTCGCCCTTACCCGCAGAGCGAAGTTTCGA
>Ga0209094_1002261_pt1 | contig 9984 bp, 6 predicted proteins | sample COGITO_mtgs_1004_2_FD_184790 | JGI IMG/M metagenome (GOLD analysis project Ga0209094, IMG submission 184790) | Pelagic marine microbial communities from North Sea - COGITO_mtgs_100430 (SPAdes) (version 2) | ecosystem: Environmental > Aquatic > Marine > Epipelagic ...
CCCAATTTATTTATTCCTTATATTCAATTCATCAACTGCTTTCTGTATTTCTTTAGGGTCTACAACTAACTGCATTGATAATCCTCCGTGCCATATTCTTTTTAACTTTTTATTTTTATCAAATAATATTATAGCAGGAACTGATTTTATGCTCTCTTTAAATTTCTTAGGCTGAGAGTCATAATCTACTTCTAATATCTTAACTCTTTTTATTGAGTTTAAAAACTTATAGTCATTTTTGTGATTCCAATCAGAATTCATATAAAGCAAAGTAGCTTGTTGTGAAAACGAGTTTAAGGAAAATAGAAATACAATTAAAATTAAAATATTCTTCATGGTTACTTGTTTATGATCTCAAATAGTTTTTCATCTATCTTGTCTAGTTTTTTACTGTTATTATCTACTTTTTCATTTATATTTATTATAGTTTCACGAACTAGTTGATCTTTTAAATCATACTCCGTTCTATTTATAGTAGGTTTAGGTAGTTCTTTTGCAAGCTCAATATCCGACTGCAGAGTAAAGTATACTGAAGCTATAGATATTGCACCAACAACTATTATGCTTATAGTTTTCAAGTCTAAAGTTACTTGTGTATTTTCTGATATATTGGTCATAGTTTTTATTTGTACTTTTTAAACATTAACTTATAAAGCAATTTATTCCAAGCTGATTGTAGTTTGTCAATTATTTTTTTCATAATATTATTTTATTCTCCGCATTTTTTGCTAGGATCACCAACCTGTCTCCAGTCTTGTTTTACCCAGTCTTTTAAGTTTTTACTAGCAGTTCCAGTGACATTGCTTTTACTAGATCTTTTATAATTTCCTTTACTAGCCGCAGACTGTTTAGCACTTATAACTGATTTACGTTCAGCGGCACTCATACTAGCTATTTTTGCTTTTGGTAAGCATACTTTTCTAGTTCCACCACCTTTAGTTCCTTTGTTTAGAGGTGATGATGATTTTTTACAACTTCCTTTAGCTTCTTTTTTAGTGCCAGGAACTCTTTCAAATCCTTTCCAGCAATTAAATGGAGAGTTTATTTGTATATAAGCCATTAGCACTTACCTTTACCTTGTTGCTTAGAAGCCCACATGTTTGCATAAGCTGATGGATATACTTTAAATTTCTTTTTTGCGGCAGCTTTACAACTAGCTGTTAATTTTCTATATAACGGAGTATTCATTTCTGCTGGTGATCCTATGGTGTAACCTTTATTGCCCTTGCTACCTAGTCCTTGTAATCCAATTCCTTTTTTATTCATAACTTTTTGTTTTAGTATACCCAAAATACTTTAGGTGATTTATTTTTATCTATGTCTACGTGAATAAATGTTTTTCCAACACCTATTCTTTTGAAACCTACTTCTCTTAATATATCATAAAGTTTAAACCTATCTACTGAGTTGGTGCATTTTATATCTACAGCTAAACCCTTTAAATGCGATGATTCGGGCTTACCACCTACTTCTGCGTTTCGTTTAGGCGTTCTAAATCCTGAATTTATAGTCATCGATTTACCGTACTTCTTACGAGCAATATCTAACATGTTTATTAGCTCATCACTTACATTGCTACCGCTACCTTCTAAGTCTGGAGAATCAAATTCTCCGTAAGTAAAATATTTAAACTTCATTTTTTATTTTTTTCTAGTGTAAACTTTTTTAGTGTAAACTCTCCTTTCACCTCTTCTTTTAGTGGACTTTTTATTGTCATCTTCTTTAGAGTCAATACCTAGCTGCCATTCTGACCAACCAGAAAGTAAGGCTATTTTTTCCATATAAGAAATATCATCTCTGTTGGCGGACATTATATTGTTTATTTTTTTAACAACTCTGTCTAATGGTACGTTTGTAGTTGCTGATATAACATTTGCACCTGCTAAATAGGCTGGATTATCTAAACTAAATCCTTTTTCTTTCATTTCTTTTTTATCCCAAGAATAAGATCTTCCAGCAGCCTTTATTTTAGTTATCTTAGAAGATATAGGTGGAGATATTTTTAACAACTCCGTAGCTACTGATTCATATTTAGGATTTTTCTTAGCGCTTTCTTTTGATAGTTTTAAAAGTGCATTTTTAACAGTAGAAACTACAGCTCCACCAATACCCATACCTCTTAATAATGAATCAATCATACCATTAGTTACGTCAACAATTTTCTTTTCATCTTCTTCTTCATCTTCACCAAACGTTATAGCAAATAAAGCCTGTTGTAAAGCATTGAATATTAAATTCTGTGCAACACCATAGTATATAATCTTAGAAATGTTTGTTTTGTCATCACCACGTCTGTTTTTAAGATCACTAGCGGCTTTTTTCATCAACCTAGCATACTGAGCTGGTGTATTTGCAAAAGCCAGTATAACACGCCCTAATGGACCCGCTTGTTGTTGACTTATTTTATCAGGCCTACTTGATTGTTGAGACTCTTCAGCTATTTCTCTAAAATCACTTAACGCTTGTTTTTCTGCAGCTTGAGTATTCATGCCGCCTTTTATCAATGCGTTTAATCTATTTCTATAAAAAGTAGCACCACCAGAAGCTATAGCAAAACTATCTGCTATTTGAGTAGGTGTAAAACCTACTTTTAATAGTTTATTTATAACACCTCTAACACCTCTTTCTTTTGCAATATCAGCAATATCAGCTTCGTTTACATTCATCTTTAATCCATCACGTCTTTCTATAAGAAACTCAGAGTTAAATAATTTTTTAAAGTCAGTCCAATACTGTTTTTGGTTAGCAAAAGCTTTACCTGCTGCTAGTATGTTATTGTCTCCAAAGTTAATGAAGTTAACTGCTGACAGTGTTTGTAACACAGCTGATCTAGTGTTAAAGAACATTATAGCACCAATACTACCTGTTAACCAGTCAGTTACTCTAGTTGTCAATGAATCTGTACCAGTAACTCTATTTCTACCAGTCTTCATTCTAGTTAATATATTTTCCATTGCTTTACGATACTGTTTACCGTATGCTGCTTCTAGTTTATTTAAATTCTTTTCAGAAAATATAATATCAACATTTTGTTGCCAAACCTCTAAGTACTGTTTTCTTTTAGTAGTATTTAAGGTTTCAAGTAGATCAGTTGTTATAGTACCTGTATTCCAAGAGTCATTAGGAGATGTGTATTCAGTACCTTTATTTAACTTCATTATTTCTGTACCAAATGTTTTTAGATCTGGTCTAGCGTTAATATAATCAACTAATGTTTTAATATCTGCATCGTCTAAACCTGGAACATCTTTACCTATTTGATTCCATATCCAAACACGAACAGCCTGTTCAACAGTAAACGGTTCGCCTGGTACTTTCTTTTTTAGATTTTTTGGTACTATTTTAAGAGTCTTTTTTAATGCTCTGAAATCTCTACCTAAAGCATTTCTATCTCTAGATATGTTCTCCATTGCTCTTGCAAAAGGATTCAATAAAACTTTTTTATACCAAGCCATTTGAGCATCACCTTTAGAACCTTTACCTAAAGTCTTATAAAGTAATCCTACAAAATCTTCTGCAGATGGAGGTATTAAAAATTTAAACCTACCTTTACTAGCTCCAACAACTTCAGCTTTTACTCTTTTAAATTCTTTACCTGATGCAATACCTGTTTTATTTTCTATTATATCATTAAAGTCTTTATCTAAATTTAACGTATTACTAAATTGTAACTCGCTTTCTGTTTGCTGATCGTCTAAATCTCTCATTTTATCTAAAACTTGATCCATAGTGAAATCACCTGTTAATCTTTGTGATTTAGGAAGCATTTCATTGTTTGACTTAGACGCTTTGTTTTCTGATTTTTCTAAATTTACTATATTTTCTCCATTACTAACTACTCTTGAAAATAAAGTTCCACCGCTTGGTTTTTCGTTAAAACCATATTCTCCTGTTAAATTAAAAGATTCAATAAAATTACCATCTTTAGCTCTAAATCTAGCGCTGCTAGGTTTTATTCTAAGATTTATAGTCGCACCTACTTCTAACTCATTTAAAGAATTAGACAGTTTGCTTGTTTTAGAAGTGTTTAAAGTGAACATTTCTTCTCCAATAATTATAAAATCAACACCTTGTCCTCTGCTTCCTTTTTTATTAGCGTAATGTTTTTTTACTTGACTAATAGGTATTTTTACAGATCCCAGATCCGGTCTATTTAAGTTTTCTCTAACACTTAAAGAGCCTTTTTTAGATTCTGAAAAAGTAGTGAAAGGAAAAACAACATTATCTTTATATATAACACCATCTACATCTTTAGAGTTTTCTAAGAATTCTTTTAATTTACTTGTAATTTCTTTTTCGTTATTTATAGACTCAATTATATCATTTGGTAATTTTTTATCACCATTGTTGTATTCAAATGATGATGCTTTATTGTCTCTATAAAATAAACTGGAACTACCCATTCTATCTCTCCAGTTCTTTTTAACTTCAATACCTATATTATTACCATATACATCTACGGCTTCTATATCTACAGCACTATTCCAAGTTTTAGGTATTAGTCTTTCTATACCTAAACTTTTTAAATCTTTACTATTATTTAATCTATGCCACATATAGTACTCGTAAAGATTACCTGATGTTGACGTTGCTTTTGTTAAGTTTTTAATATTTATATTAAGATCTCCTTTAAAATCATTCTTGTCAAACAAACTAATCATGTCTTTTTCAAAATCTTGAAAAGATATACCTTCTTTAAATTTAAATTTAGATTGCTTAAACATCCAGTTAGATTTTTTCAAAACTTGGTCACTGGTTAATGTTTTTTTAGTGTTTGAGTAGCTTAAAAGCGTTTTTGGATCTATTTGCTGCTCACTTATTTCATACGCTTGTGTTTTACTAAACTGTACATCAGACTTACCTGCTGCTATGTTTTGAGCTTGAGTCTCTGTAATACCTTCTAGTTGTCTAATTTCAGTATTAGTGGCTAATTTACCAACTAAGTCAACAATAGCTTTTAACCTTTGTCCAATAACTCTATCGTAACTACTAACGTATTTAAATTGGCCAGAAGCGTCTTTTGTTATACCAAAACCTTCTAAGAAATCTTCTTTTGTTAATTTCTTAAGCTTTGCTATTTCAGCTTGACTAGTAAGTCCTTTACTTCTTTTACCTGTCTTTTCGTAAAAGTATTTTAACAGACTTGGTTTAATTTTTAATCCAGTACCTTTAACAGTCTTGTATCCTTCAGCATCAACAGTCGCTAACTCAGGCGCAACGTTTTCAGCAGGCATTAATCTTAATAGCTCGTTTAGATTTGTTTTTACAAAGTCCTGTATTTTTCTAGCCTCGTTTTTTATTAAGTCACCTTCTTTAGCGTCTGGGTAGTTTTCCCTAAATGCAACACTTTTTTTATCAGTACCTGTCATTAATTTTTCAGTTACTATAAAATCTTTAAAAGCTAAGTTATCAGCCGGGTTAGTCACCTTGTTTAAAGGTAGTTTTAAATACTTAGCAATAACCTCAGGAGCTAAGTCTGTTAGTTTTCCAAATGTTAAATCTTCAGTACTTAAGTTTAATTCTTTAAATGCTTTTGCTACAGCTTGTTTGTACTGCTTTATTACTTCAGGATCTTTTAATAAATCAACAGGTTTTATAGTTCCACCTTTTGGTTTTGTTTTCGATGTATCTTCTGTAATAGTTGTTGTATCAGCAGCAGTTTCTTTTACAGATCCAGTAGTTCCAGCTTCTGCATCTAGGCTTTTATCTGCTATTTTTCTAAACTTTTCGTAAGTTTGTTGAGCTTTTGGAGCTATATTATTATACACCCAAGTAGAGAATTTAACTTCAATGTTGTCACCTATGTTAAATTGCTTACTAGGGTTATTTTTTTTATAAGAATTAAATATTTTTAGATCTTGTTTTTCTGAAACAGTTTCAGCTTTACCATCTAGCATTTTTTGAGTTACCTCTATTGACGGTCTATATTTACTTAATATTCCAGGTAGAAATTGTCTCAAGTAATCTCTTACTTCTGTTCTATCGTAATCACCTTTTCTAGTATCGTATTTTATAGCTTTTAAAGCCATTGTATCAAAAGAATCAACTAAGTCAGCTTCTGCTGAAGCTTTCTCTTTTCTACTAGTTTTTTCTGATTTTATAGTCTCTACTAGTTTTTCGTTATCATATGTTTTTTGAGGAGTTTTTTCTTTAGTTGGCTCTTCTTTTTTTATTGCTTGTTTTTTAGCTTTAACTTTAGCTGATCTTATTTTAGCCTCTAAATTAGCAACAGCTTGATCATATTCAAATTCATTATCAAAATCAAACTCATCTAGATTATCTAACTCTTGTTGAAAATCTTGAGCTATTTTTGAATCTTGTTTTTGAGTTTTAGAGAAATCAGTAGTTACACCTAATTTTGGCGCAACAAATTGCTTAATATCTTTACTTATAGCGCCTTTTTCTGCAGACTTACTATATTCTCTCATAAAGTTATAAACATCTTTACCGGTGTCAAACTTTAGTTTGTTAAAACCTATTGACCTAAATAAAGGCATTAGCATATCACCTATTTTAGTAAACAATGTTTCATTGTACTTTATTTCTTTGTCAGCAATAGCATCAGAAAAAACAGTAAGATACTCTTTGTTGTAGGTGTTTTTGTTTTCTGTATACCCTCTAGCTTTCATCATGCCTTCCATGAAGTCTAACTGCTCTTTGGATAACTGATTTTTAAACTTTTCAACTACAACGCCTTGTTGGTCAGCGTTACCTACTAAAGCATTAAGTATAGGATGTAATGTTTCGTGAGCTCCAACATTTAGTTGGTTTAATTCTATCAGCTTGTCTTTATTCATAAAAAACTCGCCATTCACGAAAAAACCACCACTGTTTTTACTGTAATCAGTGTTGTTTATTTCCTCTTTTTCTTTAGCCACTTTAGATTCATCTAAATCTTTACTTATGTTGCTTATTTCAACTTCTCTAGCTTTCTTATTAAAATCTTCAGGACTTAAAGGAGTACTTTTTATGCCAAGACTAGCGGCATCTTCAGCGAACTGTAATGTTCTGGCTTTTCTTTCTTGAGCCAAAGCATCAGCCTTCTTTTTATACATTGAGTTTAACTTGCTGATGTTTTGTTCTTGAGTTTTCTTGTTAAGCTTAGACTGATCCTCAGTTAAGTCTAAATTTTTAGCTTCAGATTTTAATTCTGTTTGATTTTGTAGTATTTTTAAATACTCTACTTTTTCATCAGAACTGAATCCATCAACTATCTCTCTGTTTCTAGCATTACTCTTAAGTAATTCGGCTTTTTTTAATGCAATTTTTTCTTTTATCTGGTTATTATCTACACCTGTGTTTAATTTTTGTAATTCACTTATTTCGTTAGAAAGTTTAAGGTTTTGTTTTTGCTGTAAAGGTGACATCATTCTATCAGCTTCTAAAGCTTTTTGTCTACCACTAAGCTCACCTGTAACTGTAACCCCACCACCTAAAGCTGCTGATATTAAAAAAGTATCAAAAACTCTAGTTAAAGCAGCTTCACTATCAAAATTACCTTCTTGATCATAGTATTTATTTAAACCCCACATTTGGTCAATAGCATTGTTAGCTTCTTGAGATGCAACTTCTGATGTTCCTTCAAAAAACATACCTGTAGATATTCTACCTAAAACATTTTTTGCTAAAGCTTTTCCTTGAACACCAACCATACCACCAACGCCTTTAAAAATACCTCTAGTTACTAACTCAGAAGCTAGTTCTATACTACCTTGAACAGCGGATACGCCCAACATAGCTAACCCTCTTTCTTCAGGATTTTTTTCACTTTTTTCCTCATAATGTTGGCCAGTTGAAGAAGCTCCAATAATACCTAAGCCAACGGGACCACTAACAGCAGCGATAACAGATGGCACTGCTTCAAATATACCAGATAAAGTTCTATCTACAGCTTCTAAGTAGTTACCTTCTTTAAATGCCCCTCTAATTCCAACACCATCTTTATCATCTCTTTTTGTTTTTAATCTAGAAGAAGCGTCTGAAGCTATTCTTAATACATCATCAGCAAAAAAAGTTTGTTCAATTATACCTGAAATAACATTTCTTTGCTCTTGAGTAACATCATTTTCTTCATCAGCAAAATAATTGTAAGCACTTATAGCGGATTGAACAGGAGCTTCAATTAGCATTTCAGCAAAATCACCAACACCTGCTAATAGCTCTGTGGCGCCACTAGTAAAAGCAGCTATCTTGTCAACAATAAATTGACCTGCTTTGTTATCAAAATTATAACTAACAGGTATATTTTCGTCAGCGTATTTTTTATAATTATCATATACAGACTCTATATTAGCGTCAGCATCTATTACATTTTTCTTTTGTGATCCCAAAGAAGTATCCACCGATTTTAATTCCGTACCTTCTATTTCTTGATCTGTTAGTGCTACAACTCCCTCCTGCGACTTTGCATCTGCACTCGCTGCATCGTCTGTTATAAAATCTTCTGCAGGTGAAAATTCAAATTGAGTATTAAAATCCTCTAATGATCCAGTGTAATCTCCAGCTTCATTCAAAGCATTGTATAAAGTTTGTGATTTTGTTGAATCTCCAAATTGATCTTTAAATTCTTCAAAAGATCCTGTATAATCACCAGCTTCGAATAAACTATTGTATAATTCTTCCATGTAGTAATATTTGATATTATTTATTTAGATTGTCGTATTTTCCTTTTCCTGTTACAGATATTTTTCTAGATAGTTCTTTTAAAACTTGATCAATTTTTATACCTTTTGTTTCTGAACTACCTTCACCACCTGATATCAACGCTTGAGCTAATTTTTTTCTACCTTGAGCAGTGTTTAGATTTATTTCTATATCTGTTATTTCATTTTTATTATTAACAGTCTCTATTATAAATTTACCCATACCACCTTCTTTAGTTGGCTCTATATACTCAGATTTTCTAATCGTTTCTGTACCAGCACCAAAATTTACAGCTACATCATTTGGTATTACTTTATTTGTAGCATAACCTCTTATGTCATTTGCTATTCCAATAGCAGCATCTGCTGTACGAGCAAACTTCTTGTCACCTTCGCTAGGTTTATAATCACTTGGTTTTTTTGTTCCAAAGTTCTTACTAGTATTAAACTTAACGTTTGTATCTACAACGTAATTTAAATAAGCTTCTTGAATTTTAACTAAATCAGGATCAGGTATTAAGTTACCATCTTCGCCTCTTTGCTGAGACCAAGAACTTTTTTGTGGCATATCCATTTTACCTTTAGATAATACATCGTTGTAAAAAGTTATTGCTTCATCTGTTGATAGTCCAATTATAACTGAATCAGTCTTTGTTCTAGCTTGGTTTTTTATGTACTCTTTGTCAGGAAGTCTAGTATAATAAACTGTTCCACCTGGGCCTTTAAATTGTTTTGGCTCTGAGTTAGCATAAGCTAACGATGTTATAGCATTTAAATCTAATTGATCCTCTATTTCTTTCTGAGTATCTGTTGTTTGTTTAGATAAGTTTGGTACGTATTCAGGTTGAGCTATACTACTCATATCTTTATTTATAATACTACCTACTAATTTATTGTCTTTATTGTATACGTCTATATACATAACAGGTCCATCAGCTCCAGACATATCATACCTAGCTTCTTTTCTACCAGGTGCGTCTTTAAAACCATATAGTATATCTAATGCTTCTAAATTTTCAGGTTTATTAGCTAAAGAAAAACCACCCTGATTACCCATAGGTATAGATCTTTTTTCTATATATTCTGCTTGACCAGCCGAAGTGTTTTGTAATACGTCACTTATATGAGTGCCTGCGTACTGCATGTTTCTAATAAAGTTTTTATCTTCTTGAGATCTTTCGTTTGCAGGTATTTTATATATTGAATTAAGTATATCAACTTGTTCGTTTAAACCATTGAAGTCTATTGACTTATTTTTAGATTGAGCTTGGTATATAGATTGAGCAGCTGCTTCAGATCTTTTTTCAGCTTCTCTTAACATTATCTCGTTCTTTCTAGCTCT
>Ga0209094_1002268_pt1 | contig 9966 bp, 5 predicted proteins | sample COGITO_mtgs_1004_2_FD_184790 | JGI IMG/M metagenome (GOLD analysis project Ga0209094, IMG submission 184790) | Pelagic marine microbial communities from North Sea - COGITO_mtgs_100430 (SPAdes) (version 2) | ecosystem: Environmental > Aquatic > Marine > Epipelagic ...
CAGGGAAGCCTGTTAAGAAAGGTTGAGTTGCTGTATTAGTTGTAAAGTTCAATCTAAGAGATGCAGAACCCTCATCTACGTCAGGTCTTAACCTAACTACAGCTCTCATTAGTATATTAGAGCCATTATCTAGTCCAGCTAATGAAAACCTATTATCTGTTGCATCGAATATACCCAAGGCTTTTTGTGCGTCAGGGGTCTCATCTGCTGAGTCAAGAATATCAATCTCTAACTTAGTCCAAGTATCCGCTAAAACCTCTACTACGGGGTTCTCTGCCCTTACAGCAGCGTCATCGCTATAAAACTTACTAACAATAGCATAGTATCCTTGTATATCTTCTTTTACGGAATCCTGTATATCTTCCTCAGCTAAAATAGCTACCCACTTCACACCATTCCAGTACTTGTTTTGAGTTGATGTCACATCGAATATAACTTCTCCTAATTCAGGGGTTAAGTCTAGTAACTGATCTGTAGTTACCTCGTCTGGTCTACTACTAGAGGATGATTCCTGTAGTTCTCTGTTTGTATCTACGCTATTTAACGTACTTAACGATTCGCCATCGCTAAACGGCTCGTATGAATCATCTGATACACCGCCTGTGCTTCTAATTATTGGCATTTTATTATTGTTTTAGGATTAAGTTTTTAATTATATCTATAGCTTTCTGAGCAGCTAACTCTTCTACGTCTTCTTTCTTAGGTGTATCTAACTTATCTGTAAAGAACCCCTCTATGCTAAAACCTTTAACTCTATCAGTTTTAACAAACTCTTCCCAAATCTCTTCGTTGTTTACCTTAACAGATACCATCCAAGTTCCTACAGGTACGCTTAAACCGTACTTTCTTGACTTATCTTGAACTTCGTCTTCAACTATCCAAGACTCTACTACAGATAGTCCGCCAATCTCTACTTCATGTTCAAGTGTAGCGTTATTCTGCTTACCCCTCGATAGAAAAAGCTGAGATGCCTTTCTTACTGTTTCGCTAGAGAACTTAATATAGTATTCACCCTCTGAGTTTCTTCTGTATATCTCTTTATTAGGTACGAGAGCAGCTCCCATAAGGATTCTACGCTCTTTATTTACCTCCGTTAACTTGACTTCAGCAGCTTTCAATGTAATGAAGTCTTCCTCTATAGCTGGGTTCTCAACGATTGAAATAGCTTCTATGCCACTGAAATCGCTGTCCTCGTCTATAAATAATTCGTATATGTCTATGTTTTCCATAATATTATAACGTGTTTAATTCTTGTTATTCTTAATCTCCTAATGATGCTGTAGTTTGAATTACATTATCTAATTGTTGTTGTGATGTCATCTGAGATGAAACTACATAAGCCTGAACAGGCTCATTGAAGTTTGCACCAACTCCTTGTGCTAATTGATTCACTCCAGTAGACCCAACTAAGTTAAAGTCGAACTCTCTTGAAGGTGCAGATGTTCCGCCTCTAGGAGCAGCACCTCCACCGCCTCCTCCTCCTCCTCCACTTGAACCTCCCATAGATGCTTGTCCTATAGCAGATGCAGCAATAGCAGCAATAGATATACCAGCTCCAATCTTATTCTTTATTACCCTTGCAGCTCCACCAGCTTGTATTGTTGCACCAGAAGCAATTTCAGCTTTACCAGCAGCCGCTAATGCAATACCAGCTGGATTACCAGCAGCAGTCATAGCAGCACCCTGAAAACTGGAAGCTAAACCATGAGCAATAGCTTTTTGAGAAGATTCATTAGTCGCAGCCATTATACTTGCGTTAGCAGCTTGAGTATTCACTACTACACTTGCAATAGCAGCACCTTTTTGCAAAACTAATGCAGCCATAGCCATTGCTTTATTTTCTTTAGCAAAACCTTGCATTATACTGCCTAATCCACCTACCCAAGAAATGTACTCTAGGTTTATGTTTCGCTTAGCCTCAATTTTATCTCTTTCTATTTGCAATTCAAATTGCATCTGCTCCATTAACCACTCATTTCTATCAGCTTCTATTAGCTGTTCCGTCTGTAAAAGCGTATAACCTTCATTTAAGAGGTTTTCTTGCTTCACAACTAAGTCAGCCTCAAAGTTAACTTGTTCAGCTTCTCTACGTGCTAATGCAGCTTCCTGTTGCCTCTCTATGTCTTCAGCACCTACTAATGATTGAGGTTTATTAAGCATACCAGCAGAAGTTCCGTCAGTAAAAGCAGCTAACATAGATTCGTTATCAGACATCATTTGAAGTCTATTATCTATCATTTCACTATTAAACTGTCGCATTAACTCTAACTGAAACCTCTGTCTCTGCGTAGTGTGTAATGTAGTTAAAGCAGTTAGGGCTTCTTGATGTTCTGCCTCTGCTTGTATCTCAGATGCTTTAAAAGTAGCGTTTGCTTGAGCTTTCTCGGCAGCAGTTCTCTTTACTGCTAGGAAGTCAGCTAGTCTTTGCTTCTGTTTCTCTATAAAGCTAGTTTTTCTTAGTAATAAATCCTCTTTATCGTATTTCTGCTTTATATTTAATTGTTCTCTTTCATTCTCTTCAAGTATTAAGGCGTTCTTTCTATTTGAATTTAATATAAACTTCTCTAAATCTAACATCTGTTGCTTGAGTAGAGACTGTGCTTTTGCTCTACCACCTCTGCCTTTTTTATCTTTAGTGTCTATTATATCCCTAATAGCTTCATCACCCATAGTTGACATTTTTATAAGTATGTCTATTTGTTCTTGAGATGCAATAGCCTCCTCTCCAGCCTCCTTGATTAATTTAATCATATTAAAGATCTTCTTAGAAGCTGAACCGTCATAAGTATCCTCTTTTCCAAACTGTTCCATAGACATTGCATCCTTTAGAAGCATATTTTTATCCTCTATAGACTGTATGTATTTATCAATAAAAACTTGAGCTTTCTCTTGATTTTTAAAACCAGCCTTCTGGATAGCACTATCTCTCTTTAAGTCAGCGTCTATAGTTTTAGTCATCTCCTTCTCTATCTGGATCTGTATAGCATTAGCTTTAGCTAGTCTAGTTAATGCAAATATTTTCCTATCTATAGCTGAAACTGACTCATCTGTAAGTGTGCCGTTTTCACCTATTTGAACATTTAAGTCTTTGTATTTTTCATTAGCGTCTCTTACAAGTTCTATTCTCTGGCTTTGAGATACATTTTCGTCATCCATAGCCTTTCTCAATATAAAAAGCTCAGAAGTGGATTTAGATATAGACTCAGCTAAATCTTTATTTTCTTCCTTTGCTTTCTTGGTTGAACCAGCAAATGCATCTAGTAAAGCAATACCTGTTTGTATAGCAAGTAGTATCCCCAGAGGACCTTTTAACACCTGAAACATACCCTTTAAAGCACCAGTAAATCCTCCAGCGTTACGAGCTGATAAAGCGAACATAGAAGCTAACTGAGACAAGTTATTTGCTACACCTCTAATACCATAGGGTGCATCAGATATAGCTCTACCAAGTTCTAATACAGAAGCTGTTGCAGTACCAGAAGCAGCTGCTGTGCCACTCATTGATACGCCTAGCTTAGTGTATGAGTTAGCTGTAGCTGTTATACTATTATTAGCAGTTAATTGACTTACTGTAGTGTTTAACTGTTTAGCAGCTTGTTCAGCTTGTTTAGCTGTAAGGGTGATCTTCTCAAACCCCTTCTCCATAGTCTTTAAGCTGATTTGACCAGTCTTAGAGTCTACTTGAATCTTAATCTGTACTGTTTGCGGTGCTGCCATTATCTTCTTTTAGTTACGTTCTTAAATTCACTCCAGTTTTGTGGAGTCTTGTACTTTCCTTTTGCTATATCAATATCCTCATCTCCGACGTAAAATTTATCGGAGTTGAGTATATCTAATAGTTGTTTTAATGGTGTCATATTATACTGTTATTGATATTATATTACTGTCTTCTGACTCTATAAATGTACTAGCATCGTAGTACTTAGCTTTCCTAGCTGTCACGTTATGAGATCCAGAAGTCATAGATGCATCTAATAAAAGAGCTGTTGTTCCACTGAAGTCCATTACGTAAGCATCGTCTACATATAACTTGTATATAGCATCATTGTTCATAGCTCCGTCAATCACCTCAAATAAAGTGCTACCAATTCCATCAAATAGAAGAGTTAACTTCGGTGCGATTAACTGTATATTAGAGTAGGCTATGTCATTCATTAACTCCATTTCAGCCTTACCTGTTGTTATATTTAAGTTTAGAGAGTTTATCCTGTATCTCTTGCCTTTAATTATAACGACATCATTAAGTTTCAATTTCATTACAATATGTATAGGCAAGTAAGCTGATAAATCTATTAACCTAGATTGCTTATTATATATACTTAGTAAGTAGTTCTTATGGTAGCTCTGAAATAACGAGTTCTCATTAGTTCCAGCTCCTTCCCAAACATACCACTCATCAAACTCACTACCAAAGTTAATAGATTGCAAGTTTCCATAAAGTGAATTAGACGGTCTTATGTACCTTGTTAAAGTTGAGTGAACTGGTGTAACTAAAGCTCCATTCTTATCATATACACTTTCATCGAACTGAATTACGGCAGCTGAACTAGTTGAATCTACAGTGCCAGTTAATTCTTCTATTATAGGGTAGAATAACAAAGGCTTACCTAGAACTGGGTTCTCATCCTTACTAGCCATCCATCCCCACTGAATATTCATTACTGTTGTTTCATCAGATTGATCGGTCATTCTTTCGTACATAACCTTCTCAAAGTTAGCTTTCACAGCATACTTACCTCCGTCAAATGCTATAGGTGCGTTTAAGTCTCTGTTCAAGTTGTTCATTAACTCCGACCCAAATATATCAGCAGTTTTTTCGTTTTGCTTTATAGCGGCTAACGTTTTATGAGGTGCAAACTCATACTCTACAGATGAAAATATGTTATTTCTCTTGACATTTAATTTACTTGTATCTATATAACTAGTTATATCGACGTCATTACCACTCAGGTAGTAAGCATCTAAAGGTCTCACTCTTATTTGACCAGCATAACTAGATATGTCTGTTTCAGGCACTAAATAAGCTGTAAGGTTAAACATTTTAAATATAGATGTTAAAAAGTCTAAAACCTTCATATTAGGAAGTTGATCTTGTATACCTACACCTCCTCCAGTTATATCCTGAGAATCCTCATTATCATACTCATAAAGAGTAGGATCTGTAAATATTACGATTGACCAAGGGTTTAATATCTCTGGATCAACCACCTGAGCCGTATTAGCTTTCATTTTACTGATATTAAAGTTCTTTATACTGTAAGAACTTATCCCAGATTGGGTAGTTATCTTTATTCTAGGCTTAACATACATATAGTTAGCGTATTCATTAGCTCCACTGCCCTGAGTACCAACATTAAACGTATGAGATGCAGACATATTGCCTCCGCCAACCCAGTAATAATTGTCAGAGCTGCTAGATCCAGAGCTGAAGTCTATCACCTCTACAATATACTCACCTCCACCAACAACTTCTACATCAAAATCTATCTTAAAAGAGTATGTTATAGGGTTTGAATACCCTCCCTGAAGATTTCTACCTGTATCTACTATACTTAAATAATCTAAATCCCATCCAGAAGTGTTTTGATATGCACTTGAACCGTTTTCGCCTCTCCATTCAAATTGATCTGAAACTATAGGTGATCCGTTATCTGGCATTATAGCTAACTCACTTAATGTAAATGAATCTGAAGATGATTCTAATTGTTTACTAATACCACCTCTTTCTCTGTGCATAAACAAAGACAGCTCGTTATAAGCTGCGTTACCCTCGTTGAAGAAGTCGTCACTAAATTTTATTCCGTACTTCTGTTCTATAGCTCTTATTACAAACTTTATTTTCACAGCTAACTTCAAGTCTTTAAAGTAAATACCTTTTTTAGTTTGAGTAGAGTTTGTTCTAATGTTTCTACTGTCAACTCTATCTTTTACTTCAGGTAAATCAGATGAATCAAAGAAGTAATGTGAATCACAGCTTATGAATGGTACGAATACATCTGGAGTAACTGTTCCTGAAGTAGGTGCGGCAACTAAGTCGTCATTAATATCGAAGTTTAATCCGTTTTGAAATAGCGACTTAATATTCGTAGCTGAGTACTCTAAATTTAAAGCGTCTAAGATCGTGTTATCTAAGTCAGGTAATATGTCATCACCAATTAAATCTTTAAGCGTAACTGTGCTACCGTAAAACACTACTGAGTAGCTATAAGCGACTCCGTTCTTCATAGATGACGACGTTAAGCTAAGTCTACCGTGCTTGTAATCAGCTCCACCAATCTTTATGACAGCTGGATGCTTTAATCTATGATCGTAACCGCTAACAACGTCTTCATTGTAGAAGTGAGAGAATGTCTCATTGTTTTTAGCTGAAGCTGGTATAGTAAATTGCTGAGAGTATTCTGTGAACACCTTACCTATATCTCTTGCGTCTTTAATCTTATCTACTATATTTATATCCTCAAAGTCAAACAAGTCTACAGATGTTTGCTCGACACTTTCATAAGCGTCAAGTCTTTCAAATATATCTAACTGATCTATAGAAAGTTCATAACTGGAAGATCCAACACCTGATCTTATATATAGTTGAGAAGTGTTAGCATTAGTTGTAAAGGGTATTGACAAGTTATTAGTTCCTTCTGTTAGTGTATGCACCGCATTTAAACCCCCTGTACCATCACTTCTATCTGATATTACTATTTGGTTATTAGGTTTAGATAATAGGACGATTGAACTAGTGGGAGCAGCAATATACTGACCCTGTACTAAGTTCTCTTCAATTTGAAGGTTGGATACGTATGCTATTGGTAATCCAGCAGTTGTATCGGCAGTAGTCCAAACTGAATTATCGTACTTAGGTGAGAGAAGTACTTGAATATCAGTGGTTAATAGTGTTGAGATACCAACAGACACCTTATACCATCCGTCACTCATGTATTCTACGTCAGTAAAGTTAATTGTTGAGTTTCCAGATGAATTAGTAACCGCACCTGTATTTAGGTTTACAGTCATTTGCGTGTATTTTGGATTAGAAACTCTGAACTCGTAAAACCTAGTGGCGATATAATTAGAATCACCTTTCTTTACGTAGTAAGAAACCACATAGTCACCTGTCTGATTTGTTAGACTGGAATTTTTATATGTGTAACCTACTCGATTCGTCACTCCTGCACCTTGTATTTTACTACCATTAAGGTCGCCAAAATAAGAAACTTGACCGTCTGTGTTAGTTATCCTAGATTTATACCACGCTGCATTAGATAAGGCGTTACTGTAAGTTAAGTAATTAGATATCTGCTGCTCTGTTTGGTTGGTGTATGTTTTAGAAGCTATTGTTGAATTTGTGTTTCTAACGTATGTACTAAATGTATTTCCATGTTCTAACTGAAAACCCCACGCCCAAATAGCTGTACCAGAGTTTAAGTCTCCAAACCCGAAGTCAGCCGACCCACTAGCAGTAGGTGTAACCATTGCAACTATTCTGTACCAACCGTTTCCAGCGTTATATATTTTAGCTAGGCTTAATGTTCCTGTTTGACTTACAAGAGTTCCTGTATCTAAATTAAAGTCAGCTTTACCTGCACCAGAAAACGACCTCAAAGAAACTATAGATGAGGTGTCTTTTTTTACGTAAACAGATATATACATTTCTTCTCCAGTAACTTGATTAGATGCATCGTACGTATAGTTATTTACACTATTGGAGTACATTCTATCTGCTGTAGTTGTGCCATCTGGAGCTACTGTATTATTAGTTGTTACGGATGTGTTGAGCTTAGTCCATGTAGCTTGATCGAATTGCTCGCTATTGAACGCTCTGTTAATAACTAGCTTCTCTGGTTCATACTCTAAGTTTTTTATATCTAACCTATACTTCTTTGATGGGTATAGTGAAACAGGACTCTGACTCATAGAGAACGAAGAACCTAAGTGAGACGTGAGTTTAGCCCTACCACTATCTATAGCGGCATTATTCTCAAAGTCAAATACAGATTCGTCTTCTGTAGTTAACACGTTGTCTGTCACAAGGTTAGTTGTTCCTGTCGAAGGAGGGTTTAATTTTACTTTGTCTACAAATAATTGAACGTCTCTACGCATCTAGTTTATTGAGTTTATAGCATCAAAAGCGAAATCACACTTTATTGAGTACTCTATTAATTTATCGTTTATACTTGTCTTGAAATCTATATTGCTGTCACTTATGTTTACAGGTAATACTTCGTCACTAATCTGAAGCCATACATCCTGAGATAACATCATTTGTCTAAACACCTCATTATAGCTTTCTGGGTAGAATCCTGAGTTTAACTCTATAGATTGCTTTCCACTTTTATAAAGGTTCTTATACTGGTGTGCTTGACCTGAGTAAGTTCCGCCAGATAATGTGTTTCTTCTAAATGAATCTTCCTCCACCTTCATTGACACCCTATTATTCTTAAAGAACCATACGGACTGCAAAGCTCCATACTTATTTGTAAACGTAAGTTTTATTGGCTCTTGTTTACACTCCTTTATATAACTAATTTGTATCGTTTCTGTTCCTCCATCTACTCTCTCTAAGAACACTGTGTCAGCTCCGCTATCAGAAGAGTCTATAAAAGTCTCTGCATTTTGATTGTAGAAGTACTCTGATGAATCTGCTAGATCCTCTAAATCTACGATATTACCGAGTGAAGATGGTACTGAAATTAAAGCCTGTGTAGAAAAACCTATATCTTGACTAAAAGAATCTATACTAACTGTTTCTCCGTCTCTTTGTTGAACAGCCCTACTAATTGCAGTTACATCTACAGGGAATTGAAATCCCCTACCTAAATAAGCTATTATTTTGTTATTACTCTGAGCTAAACCGCTATCCATTTGAGGGTTTACACCGTCCTCGAAATATCCATATCCGTTATAAGCTACTCCGAATACTGGAAATGAGGAAAAGTTATTGCCACTCTTAGTGTATTTAGGGAATATATCTATGTAAGTATTCCAATTAGCTTGTGTGCCAGAAGCCGATAAATCACTTGTAAAGAATGATTTAGCAAACTCAGATATATTAAATGATATAGATGCTTGATTAGTAGATGTTGCTACTGATTTTATCACGTAAGTTGGCGTAAACGGTCTATCTGTGTATCTAGTTCCTTGATAAGCATATATATGTAATTCAGCACTATCAATAGTGGCACTAAAGTCACTTGATACTTCAAAGAAGTGCGGGCTTCTAGCCATTATTTTTTGAGTATAGTTATATGTGCTGTTATCTACAGTGGATACACTAGCAGAGAAAGATGCAGAGTTTATAGATGTTGTAGTCACACTAGTCACTAATACATCTGTGAAAGTTATATAGATAAACTCGTCATCATCATGCTCTACTACTATTGCTCCGAATATAGATTGATGATCGTTCTGAGTGTTTATAGCTTCTGCTATTCTTTCAGCAGTTTCAAACGCATCGCTACCAACTTCAAAAGTTCCGTTCCTTGTGCTGCCTGCCTTATCAGCTACAATAGTCATTTGTCTACCGCTGGCGTTAATTGATAGACCTTGATCTATATTAAATGTTGAGGATATCTCTATTTCTAATTTCTTCATGTTATTTTGTTTTTCCTTTTGTTTTATTTACGTCAGCCACTAATGTGTTTAATGTTTGAACAAAAGCCTCTGTTATTTCACTGTCTATATTTTCCCTTATACCTTCAAATGATCTAGCTATTACCTTGCTACCAGACCAACCCTTTCTATTTATACTTCTAGCTATCGCAAATGCAGCTTTCTTGTACTTTAATTCAGTTAGTCCTCCAGTTGTTCTAGGTTTAATGCCTTTGTGCTTCATCCACGTAGCTACACGAGATACCATTATCTCAGACGGTGCTTTAGAGGTAGCTTTCTTACCTTCTGATACAGTGGATAGATATCTGTTTGCTGTGATCTCTACGCCATCCGATACTACCTTACTGGTAATTGAATTAGATA
>Ga0209094_1002315_pt1 | contig 9831 bp, 24 predicted proteins | sample COGITO_mtgs_1004_2_FD_184790 | JGI IMG/M metagenome (GOLD analysis project Ga0209094, IMG submission 184790) | Pelagic marine microbial communities from North Sea - COGITO_mtgs_100430 (SPAdes) (version 2) | ecosystem: Environmental > Aquatic > Marine > Epipelagic ...
TCTGACATTGGTGACGCTATGTCTGCCCTAGCTCAAGAAGGCTGGCTTGAGTATGACTTACAGATATCTATTAGGGCATATATGCGCGCTAATAACTTTGAGCATGGCTATGCTTTTGCGAAAATGATAGAAAATATGGCATTAAAAGCTTGGCGTGAAGAGGTGCAAGCTCAGGCTAAACGCCTCAACGCTGATAAGGAGTTACCATTTTAATGGGCAGAGAAACCACTTTTAAGCCTGTTGATTTAGAGTATCGCGGCACTGCCTATCAAAAGCACCACGTAAGAATGGTAGGCGGTAGTAAGCGGTTCATATCTGATACAGCTTGCCCTAAATGTGGTGAGTATTTAAGGGTATGGAGAAATCAGCGCAATGGCGAAAAGACATCTGGGTGTATAGGTTGTTATGTCGATAAAAAGAACAAATCTATAGATAACACACAGGCTGATAAGCGCAGAGCAATAGAAGCTCACCAAGAGCGAGCAAAAGACTTAGATTGGGACTTAATGTAATGGGTATTTATATTTGTGATTATTGTCGTTTAGATTATAAGGATGATCAGTATGACCAAGCTGAAAAGCTGGCAATTTATGACTTGGTTTGTGATAGCTGTAATGTAAATCATTTTAATAGTGAAGAGGAAGAAGAAAATGAAACTCTATTACGGAAAGAACCACCCAAAGCCTAGAACGGGTAGGGACTGTAAAAAGACTGAGTGCGAAAGGCACAAGGATTATTTGGCGTGGAATTGCGGCAACAGTAACTTGACTTTTTGTATGAATTGCAAGCACGCCCATGTATCACAATATAAAAGAGGCCAATAGATATGGCAAATGAATACGGGATTGATCATGAAATTAATCACATAGAAAGGTGCTTCGATGCGTTTGTAGTAAGTGAAGTAGAGAGAGAGATTCAATATCACAAAGGCAAGATTAGATATTCCGCAGAATGCCTAGAAAAACTAGAACAGCAGCTCACAGCAGCTCATAAGCTCGAAGGAGCCTGTCATGAGGAGGGAGGAGAAGATGGTTAAGAGTAAGCAGATAAATCTTGTAGAAGCGTTAGTCGCAACACCTAGCCTTTCGTCAGCACTATATATTCTGTATTGGAATTTAGATTTGAATGCTAAGGCACTGCGTGAGTTAGGAGACTTGAGATTGCTGGTTCAAAAAGAAGAAGCTCGCACACTTGCACAGTGTGAGAACACACTCTCACCAAACTGCTCACGACACTGTGAAATTAAGAAGCTATGTGTTTGTGGTGAAGTATTTACTCAACGTCATTATGATTATATGGCAAAAGAAAAGGGGAAAGAATGTAATGAATAAGTCAAAGATTAAACTGTTTTTTATAGGGGTATTCCATCTTGTTATCTCACCAGTATACATACCTGCGATGATACTGTGGGAAGAAAGAGATGACATTAAAGATTATTATTCTCAGTGCTTTAAAGCCGTAACATTTAGAGGAAGAAAATGATGATATTTAATGTCGCTGATTTAAGGAAGTTAATTCAAGACCTTGATGACGATACTATTATCCAGATAGACGATGGCATAGTTTATAGCGGTATAGACGATGCTGTGGTTTTACACAATAAAAGATCGGATAGGCGCAAAGTTCTTAGTTTGCACACGCAAAGATTATTTTTAAAATAGGAGAGGAAAATGAATAAGTCAGAAAGTATAAGTAATTTAGCAAAAGCGTTATGTAAAGCTCAGAATGAAATGGGCGGTGCAGTTAAGGATGCAAAGAACCCGTTCTTTAAATCTAACTACGCTGATCTTACAGCGGTCATAAAAGCAATCAAAGAACCGTTTGCTAATAATGGTCTATCTTACTCGCAGTTCCCTGTTACATCTGAAGGTGGCGGTGGAGTAGGTGTTGTGACTGTACTGATGCACTCGTCAGGCGAATGGTTAGAGTCAGAGTTCTACTTGCCGCTTGCTAAAAAAGATCCGCAAGGTGGTGGTACAGCGATTACCTACGCTAGACGCTATGCTTTACAAGCAATGGCTGGCATTCCTACAGCGGATGATGATGCAGAGGCTGCGATGATGCGGGGAAAGTCACCGGCGAAGTCAAAGGAGCAACTGTACGTACAGGAGAAAACAAAAGAGCAACTGTGTGGGTTAGCGGTGGAGCGCCATATTGATTCGTTAAACTTTATTAGGCTGCGATTATCCTCTGGCCATGATCACGACATCGCTTATGCAAAAGAAGCCTTTGGCGAAATAAACGAAGACGACCAGCGGGCTTTATGGGTAGCACCAAGTAAGGTATCGACAGCATTTTTTACAACCGAAGAACGAAAGTTACTAAAAGGGGTATAAACAATGATTAAATTAAGCTATGAAGTACCAAAGAGAGTAGAGGAATATACAGCAACAAGGTCTCTTGATATGACCATTGACAGTGAGCAACCTGTATATGACATTATTGAAGCGTTTAGTGATTTCTTAAAAGCTAGTGGTTATATGTTTAAAGGTCGAATTGAGCTGATCTCTGAAGAAGAAGCTGAAACTGAGGATCAGATTGTACTTAAACAATTGCTCGACGCTTTAAGTGCTGATGTTGAAGCCTTGAGAGCTGATACGCAATGAAGTTGTCAGACGGTATGGAAAAGCAGGTAAGACGTTTACTTGACCACACTGAGCTAACTTATACAGAGATAGCTGAGGCGGTCAAGTTAAACAAGAGGGATGTTGAGAGATATGCAAGGCAGCACTTTGATGACGAAATGTCATTGTCAGACGACGAGCTGGCTTGCAGCAATATAACTGAAGGCTTTAAGAATTATTTAAACAGAAAGGATAGAAAAGAATGAGCAGTACTGAGTATGTTCGTAAGTTTAGAGCCAAGAAAAAAGAGCAGGGTCTTGCAGAGGTTAGAGGTATCTATCTGCCAAAGGAAGTCCACATCGACGTTAAGAAGTACGCCAAGAAAGTAGAGAATAGGATAAACAAAAATGAATAAAATGCAGTGCTTTGAGTTTTTTGTTGTGGTACTATTCTCTTACGCGTTATATAAATTGTTAGCTTTATAAAGGGAAATTAAAATGAAAGAAGAAACTTCAGTTTACGTATTTATTTGCATAGCCTTTGCTTGTGTAGGGGCATGGGTTACGCACATCATTCATTGTTTAGTTACCGCTAAATACTTATTGCTCATTGCTGGCGGGTTCTTTTTCCCTATCGGCATTATTCATGGGTTCGGTATTTGGTTCGGGGTAAATTGGTAATGGGGACTAAAGGTGTAGATCAGCGGCCGTATGACCGAGAAAAGTTTAATAATAACTTTGATTCTATTTTTGGCAAGAAAGAAAAGAAAAAAGAGGAAGTAAAAGATGGAAAGCCCGATAGAGATGAAAATAATAAAGATAGAAAATGAAGACTTTTATGTTTTATCTGTAATGATTGAGGGCGCTTCAACACTTTACGAGATGGGTTCAGTAAAGAATTTAATGGCCTTTCATGCCGTTATAGCTGAGGTATCAAAAACTATTTTAGACGAAAGTTTGCAACTTAAATCAAACAGAAAAAAGGGGATGCACTAATGCAATATGAAAGCCAGTACGACCGTATGAAAGAGCATTTTTTAGACGGTAAGCAATTAACTCGTATGGAAGCCTTAAACGACTTTGGCATAATGAATCCTACAGCAAGAGTATCAGAGTTAAGAGCTAACGGATTAAACATTGAAACAAGAATGATTGGTGTTTATAACCGCTGGGACACAAAAGTAAAGGTTGCTCAGTGGTTCTTGCCTGACGAAGATAAACCATTAACACCAACTAGAAAAAACCGAAGATAAGCTCGTCCTTCGCGCCGCCGCTGGTCGGTTTAGCTTATCTACCAGCACCTTAATTAACTTAAAACTACTTTCAAATTTGAGAGTTATTTTCCACCTAGATTAAAGAGAGATAATATGGAATACAACGACGACAACAAAGGCGCATTATGGCCAGCTAAAGATAGAGCTTCAGACAAGCACCCGCACTTCACTGGAAAGGCTATGGTAGGTGGTGTCGAATACTACGTGTCAGGCTGGAAGCGCGACCCAAACGGCAATCCTAAAGCGCCAAGTGTGAAGTTTAGCTTCAAAGCAGTCGATGAAGTAAAAGGTAATGCGTTCCAAGGTCAGCAACAACCGCAGCAACAGCAGCAACCGCAGCAACAGCAGCAACCGCAACAGGCTGCACCGATTGACTTTGATGACGATATTCCATTCTAGGAAGTGTGCATGGGTATTGCATTAGGCTAAAAATCTAATGTAATACCTCCCAAAATTGGAGAATTTTATGCAGTACACCGCCCAAGCAACAACAACAGCAACAGGCATTCCAACCAGTACGATAACCGAGCTACGAATTGATAACGGAGGGGTAAGCGAAAGGTTCAACCCTTGGGAAATACAAACGTCAATGTTCGGTCAGAAGTTAAGGTTGTCTGAGGTTAGAGATAACATAAACAATACGCATAGAGTTAATGCTTTTGGTACGCTGGCTATGTTTGCGCTACGAAACGGCTTTGATGAAGTGGATATGTGTAAGATGGCCGATAACAAAAAGAATATCTGTTACGACCTATATGTTGACGGTTACGTCTTTAGAAAGTTAAACGAAAGACATTATAAACGTAAAGTAAAAAAGGTGAGAAAAGGTGCGTGAATTTATAGTTATACCAGCAAAGCCCGACTCTGTAGATGACTTTCTGAAATCTATTAGTGAGTTGATAGATAAGGGTGACGGTTTTAAAGTAAAGGTAACAGGCATGTCGAACAGGTCACTATCGCAAAGCGCCCTACTACACATCTGGGTTAGAATATACGCCGCTTGGAGGTTTAAAGTTCCGCTTGGAAGTATTGAAAAGTCGGATGTAGATGACGCTAAGATAATCTTAAAACAAGCTGCTTATAACAATGCCGACTACAGGTGGTTGTGTAAAAGAGTAACAAACCATGACACGGGCATTAGCGCCTTAGTGTTAAAAAGTACAAGTGAATACGATAAAGGGGAAATGTTTATGTTTATGGAGTTCGTGCAGGCATTCGCAGCGCAGCAAGGCGTTGTTCTTGAAACTTTAGGTGAGTTCGGGAGGTTAAAAGATGAAACGAATGTCTAAAAATGATAGTGATAATTATAAGGTCTTGTGCGAGATACGTTATCAACTACACGAAGCGTTAAAGGCAGCCATAAAAGAAGATAATTTTACTTTTTTGCACGAAGCATTAAGAATTTTAGATGACCATATCTTTACAGAATACAAAAGCGGCTCGACACAAAAATACGACACTTGTGACAAGCAGCTCACCTAATAAGTCCAAAGCACGGGGACAGTCTTGCGTATATCTACGTGTACGAAAGTCTTAGCGATACCAATACCACCAAAGTCTAGCTGAAATGCTAGTTTCGCCAGCAAGAATCTTTGCGCCCCACTGCTAACTCTTATATCTGCGGCAATGCCTTTAGTGTGCATTCCACCAGCAGCCTTTTTAGCTTCAATAGAGTGCTTTTCGCTTCTATATCCAGAAGTAATTGTAAAGGGAAATCCAGCCTGCTCGCGCAGCATGTCTAACCTATGGATAAACTCATCTTGCATATTGTTTTCGCCAGTCTCTTGGCAATCAAATTCTTCTATTTTAAAGTATTTGAACTTACTCATCTGATTTATGACTCGCACCAAAGTAAAAAGAAGTTATGGCAGATACCACACCGCCCATGTAACCCAATATTAAACTGACAATTGTGTCGCTATTAGAATCAGGTGGCTGGATAGTAACAAGGAAAATATACCCAACGAAGCCCACAAGAGACACAAGCGCAACGATCCTAGGCGTCCAATCACCTTTATGTGCCTGTCTCGCATTTTTGACATCCTCTGCCTCTAAAGCAAATATATCTACTTCCAATTCCGCCATTTTAGCTTCAAAATCTAACTCTGCTTTCTTAACTTCAAGCAATTGTTCTGGTGAGGCGTTCTGTAAGGCTTTCTCAATGCTTTTAGTGTCGTTTCCACAACCTAAGGCAGATGCAATTGCAGACGCAGCAGCGCCACCTAGGGGGCTACCTAAAGCCGTACCTAGAACTGGAGCTACAGCGCCGATTAAGCTCTTAATAGATTTAAAATTCATTTCTTAGGCTTCTTCATTGGTTTTTTCTTAGCTTTCTTTGGCGGTGCGCCTACTTTACTACCGTATGTACCTTTACCTTGGGGCATAATTTTCTCCTAGACTTTCCATTAGTTGAATCATTTTAGTCATATACCAGACGGCTTTCTTGGCATCTTGTACTGGGTTTTCTTTAGTCATTAATCTACTGCCAGTGTATTTAATCACATTACCGTGGCAGTACTCTATAGCTCCCTCCACACCTAAAACATCAACAATATAGTCAATAGTCTCTATCTCGCCATGCGTGTAGTGTGATGGGTGGTTTACTGGGTCTAAATCTATCACTTTACTCTTCCTCTACTTCAAATGCAGATGTTAAAATCTGATGTTTAGCCCATTCAAGTACACCAACAGCGTCTATATCTGTTATCAGCTCTCTTTCCTGATATTCATATATCAAGTCCAATATCTTTAGATACAAATCATCTGTTGCTGAATTGTAATAATCGTAGCTATCGTGGTCGGTAATATTATCAACTTCTGTCATTACAACCTCTCAGTAGATCGGCGAACCTCACCTTTTTCTTTATCTAAGACAATCAAGCACATGGATTGCCCACTTACGTACCCTTGCTCATTATGCCATGCGTCAGCACTAGGTAGTCCAGCAAAAGATTCAGTAATACAACCGCCATAAGTTTCCATAGCTGTATTCTTAGAATGTATATGGCCATGATAGCAGTAGCGGTGTTTGGTTCGGCCCCACTCTTCTGGATATTTTGCGGTGAAGTATTCGGCCAGCTTGTTAGGTTTAGGTGCGTGACCGTGCGATACAAGAAAAGCAGTTTTACCCCACTCAAATACCCATGCAGGTGCAGGTGACATCTCAATCTTAACGCGCTTATTGTTGCGCCAGTATGCTTGCTGGTGCGCCTTGATTCCCATGCTCAAAACAGAATCATGGTTGCCCTTTACATGACGAACAATTACTTTCTTAAACTTCTTTAGAGCCTCTTCAGTGATAAACGACATAACCTCAAGCCCTATAAGGAATACGTGCTCTAGGCGGCCATCTGTGTCCACTCGTGTGCCTTTAGTGGTCGTGCTCTCGTAGTTATCAGCATGGTAGTAGTCGCCAAGCTGGTTAATAACGATAGTGTCGCAATCGGGAGCATTATTCATAAGGCGCATGAACACATCTTTGTGACGCTGCGCTGCTATGTTTACATCGTAGTTGTCGCCGCTAATATCTTTATGGGCGTACATGCCAAAGTGTGCATCGCCAATATTAACTACCGCTAATTCATCACTGCGCTTACTTTTAGTTGGTGTCGGTACAAATGGTGAGCGTTTTTCGTGATCTTTAATGAAGTTTTTAAGCGCAGTCTCAACAGCTTCTAGCTGGTCTTCTTTCTCTAGGTCAGTCTTAACCCATTGGATTTTAACTTGTCCGTCATCGCCGTAAAGAGTGGAGGTTCCCTTAACATTGTAATTGCTAGGGCAGATTCTAATCATATCGCTATCAGGCGCATAACCTTTTGCAGCAGCTTTCTTTCTTACAGCTCGTTTAAATGATTGTGCGGTAGCGCGAGAAACGCCCATTAACTTAGCCACTTCATGCTCAGAGTGGCCTTTTATATATAATTTTACAGCAGTTAGTTGCTTCTCAGTTGTACAGAATTCTAAATGATTAGTATCCATTCCTATATCCCTTTAGTTTACCACTTAATAGTTTTTAGTAGTTTAGAATGCCTGAACAGTATCGGTGGCCTAAGTGACAAAAGTTAGTCGTTTCAATGATTGCCCCTGAATACTGCTCAAGCATATATTTATTCGCTGTGCATAATGATACGCCATCTATATTATAGACATATATATCAATTGTAACCTGCTTTATTTTTCCGAACTCCTTAGCGTCACATGAACTGTACAAGCCCCACAATAACGATAATAGGAGTAAGCGAGCAAGCAATGACTGTTTTATATAATCCATCTATTTTACCATCCAATCTGTCGAGCCTTGTGCCGCGCTCTTCTAAGATACTTTCTATGTTTTCATAACGTACAGCGCATACGTTTTCGTGGCCCTCTATTCTAGCGAGGGCTTTGTCGATCTTTTGTTCCATTGTACAGTCCATTATTTCAATGCTAAAAAGTTTGTTAGTGATAGTGCGCCATCTAACTTTGCTCTTTCCTCTACAGTTAATACTGAGACAACACCCGCTCCAGCGTATAGAACAACCGATACAGTACCTACCCCAAGCTCAGTATCCTCGTCTTGTATATTAAAGGTAAATGTATCTTCGCCAGTCACGTCCGTAGGTGGGTTATATAGAACACTGTTACCGTCAGCCGTTACTGATACGTTATCAGCGGATGCAGCAGGTAATCGTGTCGATCTTGCAGATACACTATGAAAAGTAATCAGTGCGTCATTACCATCGGAATCAGTAGCGCCAGCTATAAGTGTTGAAGTCGGGATCAGTATAAACTTATTACTTTCACCATCAGTTATAGAGTGAGGTTGAGCTACAGGTGCTGCGCTAACAATATTTAAAGTTACTGTGGCTGTACCTGTTAAACCTAGCGGGTCGGAAACGGTGTATGTAAACGTATCCGCACCAACTGATCCAGAGGTCGGTGCATAAACAATATGCGTTGAGGTCTTAGACACCGAACCCTTACTGCCTTGAGTAAATGAGCTAATTCTAAGAGTATCGCCATCTGGGTCTGAATCATTACCTAGCAGTGTAGAAATAAGTATTGATTTCGATACGTTTTTCGTGACCGCAATAATTCCATCATTTACAGCTACTGGGAGCCTGTTAGTATCTGTAAATCCTAATGCTCCAATTTGTGCATCCGCAGCCTGATAAACTGCATTTATGGCAACTAGACCTTTGTTAGCGTCATCGGTTGCGGCGTATGTTAGCTCTCCATAGTTACCCAGCGGGTTGCCGCCAGTAGTCATTTCTGGATCGTAATAGCTAGTAGGGTTAGCATCCACATCATTCAAAACAGAAGTAAATCCGTTTGAAGTGCGGACAGGTGCCATTGAATCTCGTACGAATGCTAATAACCCTGCACGAGTCATTCCATTAAGCTGATCTGCATCTGTCCAATCATGCTCTTTAGAAATTAACTGCCAAGCCTCAGCATTAGTAGCCACACCTGAGACTGATAAAGCATAGCGAGGAGTACCATTTAAGTAATTAACAAAAGGAAGATTATTAACAGTAGTTGTAAATTCAGCATCGTCTCGACCAAACGCTTTTGTTCTTTGTACAGTTAAAGTCGAACCACCTGCGAGTGGAGTATAAGTAAAGTCAGCTAAATTGTTTGAAAGGTCTAACCCTCTATAGCCATTAGCATTAATAAGCCCGCCGTAATAGCCGTTCGGCGTTTGAGTCTCTGTAGTAAAGTTGTACCCGCCCGTAGTAGTAGCGCCGTATTGATTAATCTTGAGATTGTTATTTATATTTTCAGGAATAACAAGATCAAGATGTACTCTATTGGATACATCACCTATTGCCCAAACAACGCTGGTTCGCACTGCACTATCCCAAAATATATTGTTTTTAGCATATCTTAAAAGGTCTTTAGAGTAGCCATTCTCTGATACGTTAAGTGCGCCCTCACTTACACCAGTGAAAAAAGTGTTGTTAGTGTATATATGAGGAAAATGCCCTAGCCACCAAGTATCACTGCCAGCAGCTA
>Ga0209094_1002333_pt1 | contig 9771 bp, 5 predicted proteins | sample COGITO_mtgs_1004_2_FD_184790 | JGI IMG/M metagenome (GOLD analysis project Ga0209094, IMG submission 184790) | Pelagic marine microbial communities from North Sea - COGITO_mtgs_100430 (SPAdes) (version 2) | ecosystem: Environmental > Aquatic > Marine > Epipelagic ...
TTTCACATTTTAAAAAAAAATTGAAATTTAGTTAATTGAGATTCTGAAGTCAGAATGAAAGATTTTCTACTTTTTAGACGGTCTCAGAGTCCATTATTACTTGTTTTGTGATGGGGGTAAGTGTTGCAGTTGCTTTTAAGTTGGTAGTTTGAGTGGCTTCGATTTAGCGCATAAAAAATCCACCCGATTGGATGGTTTGGAATGATGTGTCGTTTGTTTTGTGGGGTTAGGAGTGGAGTGGCCCTAAGCTTTTCTACTGTTGCAGTTGCTTTTAAGTTGGTAGTTTGAGTGGCTTCGATTTAGCGCATAAAAAAACCACCCGATTGGGTGGTTTGGAATGATGTGTCGTTTGTTTTGTGGGGTTAGGAGTGGAGTGGCCCTAAGCTTTTCTACTGTTGCAGTTGCTTTTAAGTTGGTAGTTTGAGAGGTTTGGGTTTAAGGCATAAAAAAACCACCCGATTGGGTGGTTTTGGAATTAAGATATTATGTGGTGTTAAGGTATCGGGATAATTGTATAATTATAACCTCCTACAACATCTAATGTTGCAATTGCTTGTAATCCACTACTAGTATCTGTGGTGTATCCATTAAAAACAATTTCTGTTTCCGTGTCTGGGAAATACTCTTGACTTACGTTTAGTGTAATTGGCATTGGTTGCCCAGTGTTTAACCCAGAAAATGGGTTGTCATAAAGATCTGCTACAAGAAAGTAACTGCCATCCGCAAGACCACTTAACTGATCTTCTTCAGGACAATCAGCAGTTCCAAGAACATAGCCAACGTAAGCACCGGCAGCAGTGAATAGAATTAGGTCAAAATCTGCTGAACAATAGTCTATAGTTACATCGATTGCCCCACCTCCTAAGCTATAGGAGTATGAGCCTGCCCAGTCCATGGTAAAATCTAGGACGTCGTTGATGTGGTCATTTGTAATGGTCACACTGTGTGAAAATGGTGTGACGTCAAAGTTAGCTTTTGATGTTCCTCCAATATATAGTGTTTCTTCACCTTCAATATCACCCGTTTTTAAAATTTTCACGGTTGCACTTCCAGTCGTTTCACCTATTGGAATGTGAATAGTTCCTGCCTCAAAATCATTAGCATCTGCAGTTCCGCCAACTTGAGCTAAATCAATAACTGCTTCAATTGGTTGCGGCGAATCTAATGTTGCTGTAATTGTTATTTGATAGGTACTTGCGACATTACTGTTAATTGCACTTTCATCAAAATTGTTTGGTGAAGTAGATGATAAAGTCACATTTGTTCTCGTAAATTTATTTGTAGAATAATCTGTCGCATTTTCTTTTTTGCTACATGCTGTAGCAAAAAGGATCGCACATATTACTAAACCTATTTTTGAAATTTTATTTTTCATATTTTTATTTTTAGTGTTAATTAATCAACTTTTTTAACCAATTTCTCAAAAAATTCTCTTGTTTGTCCTATACCTCTAAAGTATCCAACAGTAAAATTCAATTCATCTTGACCATTATTTGTGTTGTCAGGGACGGCTACAGATGTGGTGGCATTACAAGGTATTGATTCAAATGCGTAACCTCCAGCACCTTCACAGGTCATGACTGGTGAGCCATTTAGTAATAGAGCATTGCCTTCTAAGTCAACATCTAACACTGTGATTTTCCCTGTAGCGTTGTCGACGGTGAAGTAAAATTCATTATCATCCCAGTAAGCTAAGCCTACATGTCTGTAAACAGATGAATTAACGGATTCAATGATTCTGTCGGTTCCGTTCCAGTCTCCGCCAATAAAGTTTCCAGAGTTCCAATAGGCACTTTCTGCTACATTGTAAACACCTGCATACCTGGTTCCTACGGCTACTTTGGTAGTGCTTGAATTGTTGTGCGAACTATTTTCAGAAGTTTTAGAAACATATTCTAAGATCCAGAAGTCACCTATGTTAAGCCCAGCATCATCAGGAGGTAAAGGTGCTCCATTTAATTGAATATTTGCAATGAGTTCTGCATAATCAAAAGATACTTGAAAATTACTAGTATTTCCAATGGTTGTATTTTGAATGTCAATAGTTTTTAGTAAAACTCGATTACTTACATCTTTTGTAACAGAGTTTGTAAAAGAGTTATATATGTCAACTGAAGTCGTCTGAACGGCTCCTTGGTAAATTGCACCATTTGCTGTATAAGTATTGCCACTTCCTACAACGTAGCTAATTAATGGATTATTCACATTAACAAGACCTCCCCTTTTACTATTACCAGTTAATTCATCATTGTCATCATCTATACAGGATGTGAAAGCAAAAACTGCAATTAATGGGAGGATTAAATATTTTATTTTTTTCATAGTTATGTTTTTTAGATTAATTTTTTTATTGCCAGAATAAAGAAGATGTTAATAAGTCACCACCAATACTAGAAGACGCCGCTTGATAATTTGCATTATTCAAAGAAGGTTCATTTGTTGGGTAATATAATCTAGATGGTATTTGATTGATGTCTGCTTCAGCTGCAGGCGTTAACACGGGGAGTTTTGTTCGTCTCCACTCAATCAATGTTTCAAAGCCTTGACCAAATAAAGCAATCCATTCTTGGGTTGCTATTTTAGCAGTACCATCAGATTGTGATGTGATAGCAAAACCAGGTTGTCCTAAATAGTTAGTTGCATTTAGGCCATTAAATTCAAAACTAGCACTGATTCCTTGATTGTAATAAGTGTTTACAGCGGCTAAGCCACCAGAAATATACCCTTTATTGGCCGCTTCAGCCATTAAAAAGTTTAATTGAGAATACGACATCACCACACCTGGCAGTTCTGGATTTAGGTAGAAACTCCCCAATCCTGAGATGTTAGCATAGGTATAGCCTAAAGCTTCGTTAGGAAGTGGTGTTTGAAGACCAAATCCTGGGGGCTTTCCTCTAATGACGCCATCTGACTCTGCAGGAGAAGCATATACTGCCAAACGAGGGTCATTAAGACTCGTTAATAAATCAACTAACACAGAGCTCACTTTGTACTCTGGTCTTGAGCCGTCCACAATTGTTTCCCAGATGGGGTTGGCATCAGGCGATACTGCTAAGTACGACAGTTGTGCATTGTCTTCGTTTCCACCAAATAAATTTCCTGAATTCACAATGGCTTGTAATTCTGCTCCTACACTTCTTGTGGAAGAAATTCGCATGAGCGCTCTAAACTTTAACGTATTTGTGAGTTTCAGCCATTTGCTAGTATCACCCCCATAAAATAAATCTGAAGTAGCAACCACATCACCAGATCCACTAGATAAAAGAGCTGCCGCATCGGTTAGCATTTGAATGACGCCTTCAAAAACAACGCTTTCGTCGTCAAAAGCGGGCTGAATATTTCCAAGGTTTAATGCCTCTGTAAATGGGACTGGACCGTATAACTCCGCAAGCGTCTGGTATCCAATTGCTTGCATGACCAACGCAATTCCTTGCAAGTTTGTGTTTTCATTTAGAACTGCCAAGTCATACATTGCTTTAGCCTCAGAAAGGGTTAAGGTGTAGATGTTCCTCCAAATGTTATTAATATTTCCTCTTCTCGGTATATACCGCGCTTCACTGTTGTATTGGACTTTGGACCACTGTTGTGCCCAACATGCCCCCATGTCTCCGCCATATTGCATCGTATAGAGGGTGTTTACAAAATTCCTTTGCGTATATCCCAATAGCAGGTGTCCTGGAATTTCGGATGATCTGTTAGGGTTTTCATTTAGCTTTTCATAATCTTCTGTACAACTTGTTGTGAGTACAAAACTTAAAAAAGCATAGAGTATTATTTTTATGTTTTTCATAATATTTTTTTTTAGAATTTTAAGTTTATGTTAAAACCGATGGTTCTGGCAGAAGGGTACTGGCCAAATTCCTGTCCTTGATTTCCGTTCGCACTACTGAAGCCTGTTTCAGGGTCAATGTGTGGTGCTACTTTATAAAGTAAGGCTAAGTTTCTTCCTACTAATGATATTTTTAAAGATTCAAAAGGAAGTTTTTTCGTTACACTTGAAGGGAATGTATATCCTAAAGTGACTTGTCTTAGTTTCACATAGCTCGCGTCAAAGATCGCACTGGACTCCACATCATTACTGTAAGCACTTTGGTTAAATACCTTAGCTGATACAACAACATCGTTTGGTACGTAACCGCCGTTTCCATTAGATTTTACGCCGTTTCCAACGACACCCGTTTCACGACCAACCAGCGATTCTTCGAGCGTTCCTGCATAACGACCCCAAGCGTAGGTCATACTGTGGACATCTCCACCTACTTTAGCATCCACAAGGGCGGCAAAACTTAAGTTTTTATATCTGACACTAAAATTAGCACCTCCAGTCCAATCTGGGGCAATGTTTCCAAGTACTTTTTGAGCTGGATCAATTACAGGGATTCCATTATCGTAAATAACTTGTCCATTGTCCGTTCGTGAGAAATCGCGTCCCACTAAAGAACCGTAAGGAAGTCCTGGGCGTGCTTCTAATGAAAGTCCCCATTGACCTCCAAGGCGATAGGAATCTACAATACCAAGTGAAGATATCATATTATCATTTTTAGCATAGTTTAAATCTACATCAAAAGAAAAGTTTTCATTTTCTATGATGGTACCGCCTAATTGTATTTCAAGCCCTTTATTGCTCAAAGAAGCAGGATTACTCCATAAGCTTCCAAAGCCAACTGCTGGAGGTATACCTATAGGTATAAGTAAATCCTCACTTTGTTGATCGTAATATGTCGCACTTAATCTCAATCGGTTTGCGAACAATTTAGCATCCAATCCATATTCAATCCCTATTACCTTTTCGGCGACTAGATTCGGATTGAACTGAGTATTTGGCAAAAAGGCTTGGTTTCCAAAACCAGAATTTGATAATCCAAAAGTAGGACGTGTATTGTATTCTAGTAATGCCCCAGTACTCCCTACTTCAGACCAACCTCCTCTTACTTTTAAAAAGTCAATTTTTGCTGCAGAAAGATCAAATATTTTAGATAATAATACGGATCCTGCTACAGAAGGATAAAAGAACGAATTGTTTTTGACGGGTAAGATACTTGCCCAGTCATTTCGTGCAGTGAAATCTACAAAGAGCATTTCTTTATAAGAAAATTGTCCAAAAGCATACACACTGCTAATTTTTTGGTTATTAATAGTACTACCTAATACGGCCGTTGATCCTGTTTGAAGGTTAGAGAGATTGTATAGGTTTGGTAACTCTAATCCTGGGAGGAATCCCGATGTTCCGTGGTACTGTCGAACCATATTATTAGTTCCTAAGTTTAGCGAGAATCCAATGTCGTCTGAAATCGCCTTATTGATGCTTAATAAAAAAGTGGTATTAAGCTCTTCAAAACGTCTTTGAACTTCAAAATAACTTCCGTTTTGAGCGTTATTACTTCCAATGGCCTGTCGAGAAGTTTCCAATTGATTAAATGAGTCTAACCCTATTTTGGCACTGAACGTTAACCAATCTGTAAATTCATAAGTCAGGTCTATGTTTCCAACGAGACGGTCTTTTTCATAAGTGTTTCGGTTGGTTTCTAAAATCCAATATGGATTGTTTTGGAAATTATGATTCCAGCTTAAAGGCGTGCCTTCAGCAGCCGTTCCTACGGGGGCAAGTGGAAAGTTTCTCCAATCTCTAAGTTGCTGGAAGTCAACTTGCCTTGCAGACCATATAAACTGTTGAAATGGATTTTCGTTGTTGTATCCTGAGATAGGTAAGTTTCCACTGTCAATATTGAAATAGTTTAAAGAGACACTCGCTGTCAAACGTTTCCCTAATTTTAAGGACCCATTAAAACCTACAGTTACTTTTTTTAGTTCAGTATTTGGAACCATCCCTTGTTCTTCGGATTTACCAACAGATAATCGTAAGTCTTCATTTGATAAAGAGACATTATGAGAAGTGTTTAAACCAGTATCTAAGAAATCTCTTACGTTATTAGGATGAGATATCCATGGTAATGGGCGATCTCCGTTCAGTTGAGAGTTCCACTGAATGAATTCTAAACCAATATCCAAAGGGGGACCCCAACTTTCATCGACACCATCACCAACACCACCACTCGAACCGTTTACATATTCAAAGTAAGACGGGTCGCCACCTTGTCCATAAGAGTTTTGATAGCTTGGGAGTATTAATGGGTTTGAAAAAGTAACATTACTATTTACAGAAACACTGAATTTCTTGCCAGCAGTTCCTCTTTTTGTTGTAATCACAATAACTCCGTTCCCTGCTCTTAATCCGTATAGTGCAGCGGCATTAGGACCTTTAAGCACTGTTATAGATTCAATGTCGTCTGGGTTGATGTCTGCAGCTCCGTTCGGTAAATCTACTCCACCAAAAGAACCTGCGTTTCCAAAACTACGGTTGTCAATTGGAACACCATCTACTACGTATAAGGGTTCGTTATTACCCGTAATAGAGGAGTTTCCTCTCAATACGATTCTTGAGGAAGCCCCAACACTACCAGAGGTTCCGGTAACTTGTACCCCAGCAATCTTACCACTTAATGCATTTGAGATATTACTCTCTCTAGCTTCCGTCATAGCCTCTCCTTTTAAACTTTGAACAGAGTACCCTAAAGCTTTCTCTTCTCGTTTAATTCCCAAAGCCGTCACAATCACCTCATCCAAGGTATTGTCAGGTTCGAGTGCCAAGCTAATCGTATTAGATGCACCTACAGTAGCCTCTTTGTTTTTATAGCCTACATAACTAAAAATTAACACATCACCTGCGTTGGCATTAATCTTGTAATTGCCATCAAAATCTGTTGTTGTTCCGGAGGAGGTTCCTGAGATGACAACGGTGGCACCTATGAGGGGCAAGCCATTTTCATCTGAAACCGTACCGGAAACTGTTTTCTGCTGCGCAAAGGTTGTTTGCACAATTAACGCCATAAACAGCGTTAAGATCATTGTAAATTTGGTTTTCATTCTTTCATTGTTTTGAATTAGTCTACCCCAAAAGTCTTAATAATAAGTTAATAAAAATAAAAATACCCTTAATTTTAACACTTCTTTAACATTTGAGAAGTATATAAATACAAAAATTATAAATCTGCCGAGCAGCAAATGTGGGTTTTGAAATCAGAAAACTCGAAGAGTTGTGCTTTCTAATTGTTGTTAGAGTAGGGTACAAGAGTTGTATACACCTGAGTAGCGATTCTAACAAAAAAAGGAGTCACCTGAATTTAAAATTCAGAGGACTCCTTTAGGTACTAATAAAAAGAGTTAAACTTAATTAACGTCCCAAAATATTTTTGTTGTTTTTGTGTCACCTCCAATAGCTGAAGCTGCACTGTCATACTGAGAACCGTTTAACGTAGCCTCAGAAGTAGGGTAAAGGAATCTTGTTGGAATGTCCAAAGTGACTCCATCAACTACGGGACCGTTTAAACCTAAGTCTAATAACCTCCAAGCAGTCCATCCTTCAAAACCATTGTTAAACATTGCAACCCATTTCTGAGATCCAATCTTTTGTTTCCAGTCTCCAGCAGCTGTTGCATAAGCAACTTCTGTTAAAGCTAAATAAGCAGCAGTATCCGTAGCACTTACGCCCCATTCATCCATAGAAACTCCAATTGCAGAGTTGTAGTATGCTTCAGCAGTTCCGCCTACAGAGTAACCTCTAGCAGCAGCTTCTGATAATAAGAAGTGTACTTCAGCCGCTGTAATCAAATCTCCTTTTAAATCTGGTGTTTTCATATAGTCAGATAAATTTGAATTGCTACCTGCTCCATTTGCATTCCCATAATCTCCACCTACGTATGCACCTTCGTACATTTTAAAGTAAGATGCAAGTCTTGGGTCATTTGTAGGATTCATTGAATCTACTAAAGTATTGGCTGCAACGAAATCGTTACGTCCACTCTGTACAAGAGATACCCATAATGGATTTGTGTTTGGTGCTGAAGCTAAATAGTTAATTCCAAAATTATCAGCATTTGCTACGATAGGTCCTGCTAAAAATGCAGCCTCTGCCATTGCTTGTGATACTGAAGGATTAGAATCCGCTAAACGCATTGCCATTCTTAATTTTAAAGATACAGCCGCTTGTCTCCATTGTGCAACGTTTCCTCCGTAAGCGATGTCTTGACTTGCGTCAAATCCAGCACCACTACTTAAGCCACTAATTGCTTCGTCTAAGTGAGAAGCTAAGGCAGTATAGATAGTCGCAGCATCATCATACTTAGGAGATGGGTTCAAAGGATCTAATGCTTCTGTAAAAGGAACATCACCAAAAGTGTCAACCAAAATAGAATATGCATATACTTCCATAAACTTAATGATTGCTAGTTGTGCTTGACTTGGAGCTTCTCCATTAGAAACAAGCTCTTTAGCACCTTGCAAATCTTTAAGAACATCTCTGTACATGTTAGTCCACATACTTCCACCAATATTTCTTGTTACTTGGTTGTATTGGCTTTCATCTGGATACGTAGTTTGTGCCCAGTATTGTGCATATAGTCTAAAGACATTTTCATTAACACTACAGGAGTTCATCTGATCTCCTAGGTTTTTCAAAGCATTTGTGAAAAGACCCCCAGCTGGTACTTCGCTTGGGTTTTTTTGGTCAATGTTTAAACTCTCGTCAACTCCACACGAAGTAAGAACGACAGTAACACACAATAAGCTTAATAAGTAATTTTTCATTTTTCTCATCTTTTATATTGTTAAAATTCTAAATTTAAATTAAGTCCTACTGTTCTTAGAGTAGGGAAAGATCCTGAAAGGTATCCTTGAGCGTTTCCAGCTCCTAAACCAGATTCTGGATCTGCAAAAGGAACGTTTTTATCAATAATCCAAAGGTTTCTTCCGATTAGCGTTAAGCTACCTTTAGCAATTGATCCTTTAGTCCACTTACTAACTGGAAGTTCATAACTAAGTGTTAATTCTCTCAATTTGATGTAAGATGCGTCATATACAGTCAGTTCAGCTGGGTTTCTTGAAGAGTTACCCCAATACCAAATTCCACCATAATAATCTGTTCTTGCTCTTGTAGTGTTTGGAGCTCCATCTGCAGTTACACCAGGAAGAATAACACCACCACCATTTGCGAGTGTGTTTCTAATTGGGTTTCCAAGATCGTTAGTTCCTGTTGTAAAGTCTGGTAAACCAGTACCTTGTCCGTAGTGCATGTCTAAAGAGTATACATCACCACCTTGTTGAATATCAATCAAGAAAGATAATTTGAAGTCTTTATACTTGAATGTATTTGTGATACCACCATTCCATTCAGGATTTACATCCCCAATGATTTGATCCGCAACTGCTTCATAGTATCCACTAGAGTTTACGATTCTTTCACCATTTTCATGCATGTTGAATCCTGTTCCTCTAATCGTACCGTAAGGTTGTCCAACGGTAGCATTGATTGAAATTCCACCTTGAAAACTGTTTAATTGTAAGTTCTCTTGGTCTCCATATAAATCAACTACTAAACTTTCATTTTTAGCCCAGTTAACAGTGACGTCCCAGCTAAAGTTATCATTTTCAAAAGGAGTTGCATAAGCACCAATTTCAACACCTTTATTTTGGATTTCTCCAGCATTTACCCATCTGTTTGAAAACCCAGTAGCAGTTGTTACTGATGCAGGCATCAATTGGTCCTCAGTGTTTTTCTTATACCAAGATAAGTCAAACCCAACTTTGTTGTTAAACATTTTTGCTTCTAAACCAACTTCAATTTCCCTTGTTCTTTCAGGCTTTAAAGTTGCGTTGTTTTTTGTGGAACCATAAGAGAACAAACTTGCATTTCCGAAATTATTCAGAGTAGAGTAA